>ERZ1023492.63-NODE-63-length-46219-cov-6.876462_pt1 | contig 46219 bp, 47 predicted proteins | sample MGYA00380541_ERZ1023492 | MGnify/ENA primary metagenome ERZ1023492 (study PRJEB33173, sample SAMEA4830351) | metagenome | study: EMG produced TPA metagenomics assembly of the PRJEB25223 data set...
CATTCATAAATAATTGTTTAGCACTATTGAGTTCTATTAAGTTTACTTTAAGCTCATCATTTAAATCATATAATAATTCTAAAAGTTGATTGCGAAATTGTGATACCATTTTTAGTTCTCCTTTTTAGGTATTCCTATTTGATGACCTAATTGTTTAGGCCAATCATTAGTACCTTGTTGATTATAATAATTAGCAATGTTTTGATGATAATCACTTGGAAAAGGAGCAGACTTACGTTTGTTACTATCAATTCCCATCATGATAACTTCGTTAGTTGTAGCAAGTTCATCTTCATCTGTATAAAGCATTAAAAAGAAATGTACACGCTTATAATCATAATCATAGATATAAACTTCGATTCGGTAAGTTGAATTGAGTGATAACTCTGCTAGGTACGTCGTATGTTCTTCTAAAGTGAACATTGTGTATTGAAGTACCTCACGTTCCTTTAAAGAAAGTCCATGCGTGTAGTTAAATTCATTTACAGCTTCACTAAACACTTTATTATATTCTGAGTCATGCATGTGATTGTTATGATCAATTTGATTTGCTTCTACCACTTTATTAATAATTACAGGATTACTCATTACTAAAGACCTCGCTCATATATTGATAGTTCTATTTTACTAAATAAAAATAACACATACACATGATTTAATTCATGGTAGAATGAAAGACGTATGGTTGTGTAGGAGGTAAACGTAACAATGACTATGACAATTCGATATCAAACTAAAAATCAATCGCTCACTCAAGTTGATAGTGTGAAGGAGATTCCTGAAACAGCAACAATTGTATGGTTTGATTTTGAAAATGCAACACAAGCAGAGAATGATTATTTAATAAGTCAATTTGAATTTAACTATTTAGAGTTAGAAGACGCCATTACAGGTGTGCCACGTGTAAAATATAAATCCTATGAATCATATCAATATTTAGTATTTCACAGTATGTACAAAGATGATTTTTCTCCAATTTCTTTAAATGTATTTTTAAGTGAGAAAGTACTTGTTACATATCACCACAAACATTTTGAATCGTTAAATGAAGTGGCTAAAATGAATGCACAACATCATGAACCAGACTTGGATTGTGCAGATATAGTGATACATATTTTAGATATGATGGTTGATAAATATTTTGAATTCGTTTATACAATTGAGGATAAAACATATAACTTTGAAGATGCACATGTAGATGATACTCAAAGTAAAAAAATAATGGATAATGTTTTTCAAATTAAATCTGATTTAATCAAAATTAAAAGGGTATTATTCCCTATGCAAGAATTAGTTAATACAATTAAAACTGAAGGTAATTTGATTGTAGATAGTAAGCATTCGATGTATATTCAACATATCGATGACCATCTAATAAAGCAAAATAATATCATAAGAACATCACAGGAGATGGCTAATGAAATAAGAGAAAATTTCGAATCTTATTCATCATTTCGAATGAATAGTATCATGCAAGTATTAACATTGGTTTCAGTCATATTCTCACCTTTAACATTTATTGCAGGTGTCTATGGCATGAATTTCGAATATATGCCAGAACTTAAATGGCAATATAGTTATCCAATTTGTATGATCGTCATGTTAATTATAGCTATTGCATTGATTATCTTTTTCAAAAGAAAAAAATGGTTCTAATATATTTTGAAACTTTATTAATTTAAGCAAAGGTAGGTACAAAGATGAGTGACTTTCAAAGAGAACAGAGGAAAAATGAACATGTTGAAATAGCAATGGCTCAAAGTGATGCACCTCAATCAGACTTTGATCGAGTAAGATTCGTGCATCATTCAATCCCTAGCATAAATGTAGATGAAGTAGACTTAACAAGTCGAACAACAGATTTTGATATGACATATCCAATTTATATCAATGCGATGACAGGCGGCAGTGAATGGACAAAACAAATTAATGAGAAACTTGCAGTTGTCGCTAGAGAAACTGGATTAGCAATGGCTGTAGGCTCTACACATGCCGCTTTGAGAAATCCTAAAATGGCGGAATCATTCAGTATTGCACGTCAAACCAACCCAGAAGGTATAATTTTTAGTAATGTTGGTGCCGATGTTCCTGTAGATAAAGCCGTAGAAGCGGTTAGTTTATTAGATGCACAGGCTTTACAAATTCATGTGAATGCACCACAAGAACTTGTGATGCCTGAAGGAAATCGTGAATTCTCGACTTGGTTAGATAATGTAGCAGCTATTGTTCAACGTGTTGATGTTCCAGTTATTATTAAAGAAGTTGGCTTCGGCATGAGCAAAGAACTATATAAAGATTTAATTGATGTTGGTGTTACATACGTTGATGTAAGTGGTAAAGGTGGAACAAACTTTGTCACAATTGAAAATGAGCGTCGTTCAAATAAAGATATGGATTATCTTGCAAATTGGGGACAGTCAACTGTAGAGTCATTGCTTGAAAGTTCAGCTTATCAAGATTCACTTAATGTCTTTGCTAGTGGTGGTGTACGTACTCCTCTAGATGTTGTTAAGAGCCTAGCATTAGGTGCTAAAGCTGTAGGTATGTCTCGACCATTTTTAAATCAAGTTGAAAATGGGGGCATTACGACAACGATTGAGTATGTTGAGTCATTTATTGAACATACGAAATCAATTATGACAATGTTAAATGCACGAGATATTAGTGAATTAAAACAAAGTAAGTTCGTTTTCGACCATAAGTTAATGTCATGGATTGAACAACGTGGTTTAGACATTCATAGAGGGTAATATTGAATAGGTTATTCAACCATAATTCGCATTAATAAATTACACAAATAAAGCAAGTTGAGAGTTTGGACTCCCAACTTGCTTTTTTATAATGCCTAATATAAAACTTTAGTTTCCAAAAATATTCATAAAGCCCATAACGATAGGTACGCCTGCTAAGTCAATTAAGAAGGCTCCAACTATAGGAACGACAAGATATGATTTTGGTGAACTACCATATTTTTTAGTAATTACATCTAAATTTGCCATCGCGTTTGGTGTAGCCCCTAAACCATGACCTATAAATCCACCAGCCATAACAGCGGCATCATAGTCTTTACCAAGCACTCTAAATAGTATAAAGAATGCAAATAATGAAATGAATACGACTTGAACTAAAACAATAGCGATAAGAGGTAATGCAAGTGAATACACTTGAGTAAGTTGAATACTCATCAGTGCTAGTGATAAGAATAAGCCTAGAGCCACATCACCAATTTGATCATTCAGTTTCAAATCGATGAGTTGTATGTTCGCATATTCTGATACATTTCGAATTGCAACTGCTACAAACATTGAGCCTACATACATAGGTAAACTTTGACCAGTTAAATTAGAAAATTGATCGCCTATCCATGTACCTACTGACATGCACAGTGCAATGATTGTTAATTGGATAAAAAATACTTGTGTAGGTTGATATTTACGATGTAGCACTTCGTTAGATTCTACTTTACTATAATCTTTAAACGAGTCATCGCTATTTTCAGGTTTTAAGTTATAGCGTTTAATAAGTGCCTTTACTAAAGGTCCACCAACTAATCCACCAAATACTAAGCCTAAAGTTGCTGCTGCAAGTGCAGCTGTGATAGCTGAATCAATATTAAAACTTTCTTCGAGCGTTTTACCATAAGCCGCTGCATTCCCATGTCCACCTTCCATTGACATTGAACCAGCTGTTAAACCTAACAATGGTTTAATATGTAATACTTTAGCTAATGAGATACCAATGAAATTTTGACATATTGCCAGAAATGCACAACATACAAAGTAAAGTATTAATACCTTTCCACCAATTTTAAATAATTTAAATGATGCACCTAATCCAATGGTAGTGAAGAATACCATCATGAAGAAATCTTGAATAAAGCTAGCATCTAATTTAATTTGAATAATATTTAAAGTATCTAAGACTGCAACTAGAATTGCAAATAATAATCCTCCTATAACGGGAGGTGGTATACAAATTCTTTGTAAAAATGAAACGTGCTTGACGACGAATTCACCCAGTAAAAATAAAAGACAGGCAAGACATAGTGTTGTGACCGCATCTATTTCCATTTTTATAGCCCCCTTTATAAACGAGTTAAAAATTTTAAATAGCACTTCTTGTAAGCGCTATAAATCCCCATATATAACATTATACATATAAAAATTATAGATTTCTAGGATAGGTATTATGGTTTTTATATAATACGAAATTTTAATAAGTTTATAAAAAGATAAAAAACTAATTGGAATATTAATTTGTAATATCTATGAAAATAGATTTGTTGATATTAAACAATTTAGAAATAGTTATAAAGGCCAATTCTAAGTAATAAAATTTCTAGAATGTTTAATTTCTTTATTTCCAAGTTTCATCTGGATTGAGGCAGTCTGATTTACGTATATGTGACACAAATGGATTACCTTTAACCGTGTATCGTAGCGGTTTATTAGTCCAGTCGCCTTTATTCGGTATGCCAATTCTAGCACTTTCAACAATATCCCTAGGGTATTTACGATGTTTAGTATCAATGGATAAGCGACAATCATTCAATGTGGCACCATCAATTGCTCTAGGTATATTAAATGCTTTTGTCCATTTTCCGGGTCCGTTTGTTAATTCATATCCTGACTTATTACGATTATGTTTCATCATTTCAATGCCATCTAAAGGTTCAATAGCTCGAATCAGTACTCCTTCAGGGACACCTTCGTTTTGAGTTACGAAATTCACTAATAGATGTGTGTGCATCACATGTCCGTAAATGGTGCCGCCTCTTTTATAAAGTGAAGTCACTTTTGGCGTTTGCTTACCTCCAAATCCATGAGCTGCTCGATCTGTAAAACCTAAATAAGCTTCTGTTTCAACAATATAGCCACTATACGTTTGAAATTCGTCTTCATATATGACTTTGACACCTAATAACGCTTTAGCGGTTTCAGTCGTTGGTCTTGATACAAAATCCACATGAACACCTTCTTCCTCTTGAAAATTTAATAACTGATAATTAAAGCTGATGCTTAGACTGGTATAACACGATTAAAATATATTATGATTGCAATTATAATTGAAATTAACCAAGAATTTAAAGACTTAAATATAAGTGTCATATATATTTGACGACGTTGGCATTATATCGTTATGATGAATAATATGGGATGTTGAAAGAAGTGTGGAAATATGAATAAAGTTAAAGTTTATCGTGGTGTAAAGAAGATTTCGCAATTAGAACTTGCACGATCAGTTGGAGTATCACGTCAAACCATTAACATGATAGAGAATGATAAATATAATCCGTCATTAAAATTATGTATTAATATAGCTAAGACGCTAGGTGTTACTTTGAATGATTTATTCTGGGAGGTAGAGAATGACTAAAAATGATGAAGCTTTGCAAGTAGAAAAAATTACATTGCAAGCTAAACTTGGCATTTTAAGTTTAAATTTCCTATGTGCCATCATTGCTTTTGCAATGTTCAACGACTTGCAACGGCAATTTCTTTCACCATTTTTTATCGGTAGTTTATTACTTTTAATTGTTATTGTTTGTAAATTAACAATTCATTCAGAAACAGTTGATGATATTCATATTTATGTACATGACTTTAGCGATAAATCAAAACTAAATCGTCATTCTAAATTAAAAAGAATTGTTCATCTTATTCTGTGGATAGTTTATTTGGTTCTCATCGCTAACATAGTAACACCGAACATTAATCATACAAGTAACTATGAATGGGTGTTTGAACCGAGTTGGATTATTTTAGGAGTAGGTGTAGTTGTCGCATTATGTATGTTTGATGATAAGCGAATTAAATATACAGAAATGGATACACCTACCATAGAGAATCGTGGTGCGTTACCTAAAGGCGTATTAAATTTAATCCCAAATTATAGATATGCAGATGAACAACAGAAATTAGTCATATTAAAAGTACATGCGACTAATTTCATTTGGATAACAATCGGATTAACTATTGTGTGTATCGTTGATGTAATCATCGAATTAATCTTGCATCAAATGCCATTGGCTGCTTATATTACAATCATATTCATTGTTGTTGAATTATTGATTCTCAAACTTAAAAACAAACAAATTTGCAGCACACTTCATGAATAAATGTTTTACGCAAACGCTGTCTATTAAAAATTTTAATAGAGAGCGTTTTCATTTTTTAATTTATATAAAATCTATGGAATATTAATAAAAAAAGTGTAACAATATGTATGTGAAAAAGTCTGTGCTTAAATTTAAAATAGATAAAGGTATCATTGCATTGATACAATGATGATAACTTTATTACAAGTTGGAGGTCATTTCAATGCTTTATTCAATCTTTATCTTTTTATTAGCAGGTCTCTGTGAAATTGGTGGTGGCTATCTAATTTGGTTGTGGTTAAGGGAAGGACAATCAAGTTGGTTGGGATTTATAGGTGGCGTCATATTAATGATGTATGGTGTCATTGCAACATTCCAGTCGTTTCCAACTTTCGGTCGTGTTTATGCTGCTTATGGTGGCGTGTTTATTGTAATGAGCTTAATTTGGGCATATATTGTCGATAAACAAGCACCTGATAAGTACGATTTAATTGGAGCATGCATATGTATTATTGGTGTATGCGTTATGATATTACCGAGCAGAACCTGATTAAGCGTGTTTAAGAGGGAGACGTAAGTAATGATAGTTGAAGTAGAAAAGCAAAGACATGGTATTGACTTAATTAAAATTGACAACGATGAAACCAATATTGTATTCACAAATTTCGGTGCGCGCATCGTATCATGGAAGTACCATGATAACAACATTGTATTAGGCAATAGAGTTGAAGCGGATGAGTTTTATCCATCAAATCCGTATCATTTCGGTGCTACTATCGGTCGCTATGCTGGACGTATTGGAAATGCCAAATTTCATTTGAACGATGAGGAATATCAATTAGAAGCTAATAATAACGTACATCACCTTCATGGTGGTAGTAATGGTTTAGATAAAAGACTTTTTAATTACGACATTCAAGATAATATCACGAATATTAAGGTTACTTTTACAGTTCAACTAAAGTCAATGGAAGATGGGTATCCAGGGGATATGACTATTAAAGTGATACATACTTATGACGTCGAACACCGTTGGACAGTAGAATATGAAGCAAAGACAAAACAAGATACATTATATAATCCAACTAATCATGTTTATTTTAATTTGAATAGAGACAATAATGTTATAGATAATCATAAAATTAAGAGTGAGCAATTAAATATGTATCCAATTGATCGAAACAATCTTATTGAAAATACTAGTTCAATTGATTTGTTAGCTATTTTTAAAACAAACAGTATATCTTTTAGTGATATTTTTAACTCTGATAATGAACTACTTAAAGAGCAAATTGGTTCAAGAAATGGATTAGATCACCCTTTTGATGTTGGAAATCAACAATTTTTCATTGAAAATGATGAGTTTCAATTAGATGTTACGTCATCTATGCCAAACGTTGTCATCTATACATTTAATGATACGAAAGATTGGGATAGTGATTTTAATATTTATAAACCACATTCAGGTATATCCCTAGAAACACAATTTTTACCTAATGATATTAATTTGTATGGTAATAAAGCAAACTCTATTTTAAAAGCTAACGAGCATTTTTATTCTAAAACAACTTATCATATATCAGAAAAATAAAGTAAAAAACATTAAAGCGGGTAGATCGTCAGTACGATTTATCCGCTTTATATTATGCTTAATAGAATTTAGTTCATTGCATTATCATATAACTTTTGTAATTTAGCTAAACGCATTTCAGATAAATATGGATTTTGTAGCGCATACTTCAGTCGAGATACATTTTTGCGATCATTATAGTAAATATCATTAAGCTCTTGTACAGAAAGTCGAGTTGCTTCATCTGCCAACTGAATTAATTCTAAATCATCATCTTGATCTACATATCCTTCTTGTAACACTCGAAAATAGAAGCCTGTTTTTCCACTAGTAGACATTCTTTTAACTAAGTCTTTTATACCGTACTTTGTTTGAATTTTCCAACAAGGTTCTCTTATTTCAGATACCTCTAAAATTGCTTCACCTAAACGATATTGATTTCCAAAGAACACGTCTGATTCATCTAAATTTTTCAAAGTTAAATTTTCACCAAACATTGCGTAATCAGGAATCGTATTTAAATCATTTTTATACATTTGATAATGAGATTTGCTAAAACAGCATACTGCTTTATGTGGACCACCATGGTCTTTATATGCCTGTTCATCCTCAACAAATCCAGTTCTTGATAACCACATTGTTTCAGAAACAGGAGATTTATTCAAAGCGGACAACATTTCTCTCTTTTGACCGTAATCTAATTGTTTAATTTGTCCTACTGAAATTGCACATACTGAAATCATATTAATTGCCCCCCTTAATTAAGGTGTTAAGAAAAATTTTACTATATTAATAATTAAAATATAAGAAAAATGATAAAATAATTTCCGATATTGAACTAGGTATTTGTTTGAACGTCATGTAAAATAATGAGTGAGTATATTTGAAAAGGGGTCACAGTTAAATGAAAGATTCTAAAGAACTTAAAATCATGACAGTAGATGATGCTGTAGCTCAAATTGAAGATAATATGGTGCTAGGAATTGGAACGGGTAGTACCATTGAATTGCTTATTCCAAAGCTCGCTGAAAGAATTCACAAAGAACAATTAAATATCACTGGCGTGTGTACTTCTAATAAAAGTGCATTTATTGCAAAAAAACTAGATATTAATGTTGTTGATATCAATGATGTTGGTCATGTTGATTTAGCAATCGATGGCGCTGATGAAGTGGATGTTAATATCAATTTAATTAAAGGCGGTGGTGGAGCACTATTTCGCGAAAAAGTAATAGATGAAATGGCTCATCGTTTTGTAGTTTTAGCAGATGAAAGCAAGCTCGTAAATTACTTAGGTGAAAGTTTTAAACTGCCAGTAGAGGTGGATAAGTTCAATTGGTTCCATATCGCTAAAAAAATTGAAGCTTTTGATGATATTATTACAGAGCGTCGAATGAGTGATGATGTTCCATTTATAACGGATAATGGCAATTACATTTTAGATTGTCAGTTAAATAAACAGATTGATCCATATCAATTTCATGAGTATTTAATTCATCTAACAGGTGTCTTAGAAACTGGATATTTTTTAAATATAACAGATCAAGTTATAGTAGGTACACAAGATGGCGTTAAAATCATAAACAAATCTAACTAAAATAAATAAAAATAAGCCAGAAAATGAACTAAGAAAGATTCATTTTCTGGCTATTTGTATGTGCACTTAGCCTTTAAAAGAAGGCGTAATATAAGCTTTACTTCTCAGTTTTGTGACTAGATGTATCTTTCATTTGATCTATTTCATCCTTAGCATCATCAACTACAGATGAACGTCTATCTTCTTTATAAGATGTGTTCTCTTTAAGTTTTTCATTTGAAGAATCAGTTTGATTCTCAGACTGTGATTTAAGTTCAACATGATCTTCATTAAGTTGACTCTCAGTGAAGCTGTCTTTTTTATCATTATGTTCATGATCTTCAGACTTTGTTTCATTTGAAGTAGTTGTATCGTCATCATTCATATGGTCTAAATAATTATTAGGTTCAACTTCATCAAGTGAACGATTAGTTGTTTTATAAACAATAAATCTAATAATTAAACTTAAAATGATAAAGACAATGCCCACTAACGTCGTACTTAATGCGATAACTTTCATTGAGAATAGGTCGCCAGTTTCTTCACTAAATAAGAACACTTGTGCAAATGACATTGATGCATGGAATACGAGAGCGATATATATCGTACGTCCTTTAGTTGCACGTATGAGTTCACCAATAATAATTGAGAACATGAAAGTATAAAGGAAATGGTATCCCGCATATTCCATTCCATATGTCGTATTAGCGGCCCATATAGAATAAATTAAACCGACAATGATTGAAGCGAAAAATGTATTAACTTTATTTTCTACAATATTTTGTAAATAAGAACGGAATCCAAACTCCGCAAAAAATGCCATTAAAATATGACCAATAATAATTGTAGGAACTGATACAGATAAATCAGTTGCTTGTAATAAAATAAAACTATCGGCAAATGTGTTAAAACTAAACATGCCAATCATGAAAATAACTAGCGGTAAAATCAATGCTAGTAATATACGTTCAATGACTCTAATATCAACTGAAAACTTTAATCCAGCTAATTGAGTACGTTTATCTTTAAATGCAATAATACAAACAATTGCTGCGATAAACGGTGCAAGATCAGTAATATCAAATACAAAACGTTTAATACCTACTGATGCTTGAAAATCTCGTAGGATTAATGATAGCGCCATCGTGACAACGAAGAATACGAAGATAGTTAACGCCCATTGAAATCCTGATATACGATTCGTCTTCATTTATGTAACCTCCATTAGGGTAACCGTAAAAACTCTTTCTTTAATATTATACATATTACAAGGCCATAAATAAATTGTCCATTTTAAATATCATTAAAATGTAATAGTCTTGAATTATTTTTATATGATTGAAAACAATTTTTAATGTCTTAAATTAATTTGAAAAGGGTAATCATAAATATAAACAAATGGTAACGATAAATCTCATTATGATGTAAGATAATGCTATAGAGTAAATAAATAGGGGGCAACATAATGTATACACAAGGTAATCCAAAACTATGGACTGGTCGTTTGGATAGTGAAACAGATCCTAAACAGTTTAGACATTTTCAAACAGTAAAGTTCGCTAATTTGGAAAATATGGAAAACGTAAGTGATAAGACAGGTGTTGGTCTCTTAGGATATGCCGTGGATAAAGGTGTTGAAAACAATAAAGGTAGAATCGGATCAAGGAAGGGTCCAGATATCATAAAACATGAATTCGCGAAACTTCCAGATTTAAGTGAATGCGAAATGTTGATTGATTACGGTAATGTTGAACATACAAGTAATCATCTTAGAGAAACGCAACAAGAGATGGCACGATTGTCTGCTAAGGTTATTAAGCAACATAAACAGGCTTTTTTAATTGGAGGTGGCCATGATATTGCATATGCACAATATTTGGCTACTAGAGAAGTCTATTCGGATGCTTCAATTGGAATTATCAATATTGATGCTCATTTTGACACACGTCCTGATGAGCCACCTACATCTGGCACTATGTTCCGAGAAATTTTAGATAATGATGAAAATGTCGATTATCTAGTTTTAGGCTTGGCTCAAGGTGGTAATACGCGTGCTTTATATGATTATGCAAAAGACAATAATATTATTTATGTCTATGCGGACGAACTTTTACATCAAGTGTCACCGACTATTAAAGATAAAATAGAAAGATTTATTCATGACCATGATACGATTATGTTTACCATATGTATGGATGTTATTGACAGTGCGTTCGCGCCTGGTGTAAGTTCACCTAGTGTATTAGGATTATATCCTCATTCAGTATTTGAAATAAGTAAGCGTGTAATATTAAGCGATAAGGTATCATCAATTAGTATTGCAGAAACTAACCCAGACTATGATGTTGATAATCGTACGTCAAAGTTAGCGGCGAATTTAATCCATCATTTCCTAGTTTAAAAAGTAGAATTAAATTGTCGTATATGACTCTGAAAATGGAAGATGACGATAATCCTTAAAATTAAATTCAAACATGAAAGAGTAGAACGTTGAATTCGCGTTGAATTCTGTTCTACTTTTTTAATTACTTTTAATTGATAGAAAAGTTTGACAATTATGTTACGATATAAATAATTAGGGAGGTAATGGATGGTGATGAAGCGGTTAAGTTATAAGCAGCAATGGCTTGGAGAAATCTCGCAAAATATAATGGCAGGTATCTTAATGGGTTTAGCACTACTCCCTGTAGCTATAGCCTTCTCATTTATTGTTCATATCAGTCCTACGATAGGGTTAATGAGTTGTGGATTAATGATGCTATTCATTAGCTTTCTTGGAGAACGAATAAGTATGGTGTCTGGACCAAGTAGTGGTATTTCGATAGTAGGTGCACCACTAGTAGAACAATACAATATTCATTACTTAATTATGGCCACGCTTATAATGGGCATCATTCTAATTATATTTGGCATGTGTCACATAGATAAGATCCTTAATCATATTCCAGATACTGTTGTTATTGGCTTTATGAATGCATTGGGTATTCTATTACTTACAACGCAAATAAAATATATTTTTGGTATAACTACTGCGACTTATTTAGTAGCAATCGCTACATTTCTAATAATTTATTTATCTTCAATATTTATTCGATTTATGCCAGCTCCGCTTATAGCTATAATTGTGGTGACTATAGCAAGTTATTTTCTTAAACCGAATGTTCAACTAGTCCACGATTTAGCAGAAATTCGACTTACCTTTCCTAAAATTTCTGTTTATACAGAACTTTTAAACTTACATGCATTAAGTATTATTACTTTATATGCATTAACCATGTCTATTATTTCCGTAGTACAAACAAATCTTACAAATGAAATGATGGATGTAATTACACAAAGTCATTCCAATAAAGATTGAGAAGTCATTGGTCAAGGGTTAGCTAATTTGATTGTCGGGTTATTAGGTGGATATGGTTCAAGCGCCTTAGTAGGTCAATCAAAATTTAATTTTAAAATGGGTGCTACTACTCGATTAGCCACATTCGTTACAGGTTTATTTCTTCTCTCATGCGTCGTTATTTTAGGTCCGATTGTAGGTTTTATTCCTATGGCAGTGTTGGCTTCGGTATTAATTACAATATCATTGAATACATTTGATAGACGCACGTTTAAACATTTAAAAGAAGCACCTATAAAGCATAGTATCGTAATGTTCATAACGATTATTTTAATATTAATGTCACACAATTTAGCTATAGGTGTCGTTATAGACACACTTATTTATTATGTCATTCACTTTATTTTTACAAAGAAAGGAAGACCGTCGCTATGACAACTTACAATGATTATGTTAAATGGAGACGAACATTTCACCAATTTCCTGAAGTATCTCAGAAAGAATATGAAACAACTAAGCGATTAAAACGTATATTACAAGCTTTTGATATAAAAATCATAGATTATCCTTTAGAAACAGGGCTTATAGCTGAAATAGGACATGGTGAACCTTGTATTGCTGTTCGTACAGACATAGATGCTTTACCAATTACAGAGCAAGTTGAACATGAATTCACCTCAACAAATGAAGGTGTGATGCATGCGTGTGGTCATGATATTCATATGGCAAGTATTCTAGCCATTGCTACAAATTTAAAAGAACAAGAAGATAAGCTTAAAGGGCGCGTGAAATTTATATTTCAACCTGCAGAAGAAACGGGATATGGTGCTAAAGCGATTGCAGAGACGGATGTATTAGACGATGTTAAAGCGATATTAGGTTTCCATAACTATCCAACTTTAAATATTGGAGAATTTGCAATTAAATCTGGACCAATCACATCGACAGTAGACCGTTTTGAATTTAAAATTCACGGTAAAGGTGCACATGCTGCTAAACCAGAACAAGGTAATGATCCAGTCATGGTACTTGGTCAATTAATAACAAGTTTACAAACGATTGTAAGTCGAAATATATCAGCTTTTGATAGTGCTGTAGTAACTATTGGAGAAGTATCGTCTGGGAATACATGGAATGTGATTGCTGACCAAGCATATGTCCAAGGTACAGTGCGCTCATTTAAGCCAGAGGTTCAAGATTATATAGAACAACGATTTAAAGAGATTGCTAAAGGATTAGAGCAACTGTTCAATGTCGATATAGAAGTTATATATACTAAGCTGCCAGGAACAGTTTTTAATGATGCGTACTTAACGCAACATGCTAAAGAAGCCGCTAAAAAGGTGGGTTATCAAATCATAGAATTAGAGAATCCATATACGATTGGTGAAGATTTTTCTGGTTTATTAGCTAATCATCCTGGTGTGTTTGCATTTATTGGTTCAAATAGTAAATACGATCTACATCATCCGAAATTTGATCCAGATGAGCGTATACTTGAGAGGGTCCCTGAGTACTTTATAACGTTGATTTATCAATTGCTTGACGACACAGCATTTAATTAATAATCGATGTTCCATTTAAGAGTTTGATTTGTGTAGCTATATTACAATTTTTAAAATGTGATTTAAAAAGCATGACGAACGGGTAAACAGACACTAAACATGTTTTAGGAGATGAGTAAATAATGGGTGCACAAGATCCAAGAACAAAATTTAAAACATCTGATTATGAAAAACAAGAACAAGAACTACCTGGACTTCAATCTGAACTAACACCACAACCTGACTGTGGTGAAACATCGTATGAAGGTCATAACCGATTGTTAGATTATAAAATGCTTGTAACAGGAGGAGACTCAGCAATAGGACGTGCAGCAGCGATTGCATATGCCAAAGAAGGGGCAGACGTTGCAATTAACTATCTTCCAAGTGAAGAACAAGATGCTCAAGAAGTTAAAGCTGTCATTGAAAAGGCAGGACGTAAAGCTGTATTAATACCTGGAGATATTCGTGATGAACAATTTAACTATGATTTAGTTGAACAAGCGTATAAAGAATTAGGTGGTTTAGACAATGTAACATTAGTAGCAGGCCATCAACAGTATCACGATAAATTAGAAGAGTTCGATACACAATCTTTTAAAGAAACGTTTGAAACAAACGTATATCCAGTATTCTGGACAATTCAAAAAGCATTGGACTATTTACAACCTGGTGCATCAATCACTACAACATCATCCGTTCAAGGTTATAATCCAAATCCATTGATTCATGATTATGCAGCATCAAAAGCAGCGATTATTTCATTAACAAAAAGTTTCTCTGAGCAGTTAGGGGAACAGGGTATTCGCGTTAATTGTGTTGCACCTGGTCCATTTTGGTCTCCACTTCAAATAACAGGTGGTCAACCACAATCAGCGATTCCCCAATTTGGTCAAGATACGCCATTAGGTAGAGCCGGACAACCTGTAGAGCTTTCAGGCACATATGTATTACTTGCTTCAGAGGAATCAAGTTATACGACTGGTCAAGTTTTTGGCGTCACAGGTGGCATCCAAATCAATTAAATATCTCAGAATATAAATCCAACGCAAGGGTTTCAAAAAAGACTCTTGCGTTTTTATGTTGAAAGGAGTGGATTACAGTGAAACACATTGATCCTAATCAACTATCAGATATCCAAAATTATAAACTATTAAGTGGTTCAATCATACCAAGGCCAATAGCATTTGTTACATCTTCTGATATCGAAGGAAATGTAAATGCTGCGCCATTTAGTTTTTTTAATATAGTTAATAATGCGCCACCTATGATTGCTATTTCGGCACAGAGAGCAGGAGGAAAGCGTAAAGATACGGCAATTAATATAGAAAACGGCCAATCATTTGTTGTTCATGTTACAGATGAAGATAATGTTGAGGAAATTAATAAGACCGCTGCATCTATCAATCCTAAAGATAATGAACTTGATTTAACAGAACTCAACACCATCTCATCTGATCTGATTGATATTCCAGCTATAAAGGAAGCTAAAATTAGATTTGAATGTCAACTTGAACAAATGATTTTATTAGGCTCTGAAGATGATGGTGCTGATTTAATTATTGGAAAAATTGTTAAGTACCACATACAAGATGATGTATATTTTGGTGATAGTAAAATTGATGCGAAACAATTAAAACCAGTAGCCCGTTTAGCAGGTAATGATTACGCTAAATTAGGTGAGCAATTTACAATTGAGCGTCCAAGTAATTGATAATTTAGACATTAACTATGGTTTTAATATGTAATTTTCATAAAATTTTATTGACGGTATGACAGTAATCTTGTAACTTTAATAATAAAATTATTTTTATAAAGGAAAGTAGGTTTAGTATGGAGGAACAAAGAAAAGGCAATGCGTGGGCGTTACTTCCATTATTATTATTTATTGCATTGTTTTTAGGTGTAGGTACCATTACAGGTGATTTCACTAATATGCCTTTAAATGTAGCTATCACGATTACTGTTATTGTTGCTTTAATAATGAATAGGAAAGAAACATTTGCTAACAAAGTTGAAGTGTTTACAAAAGGAGCAGGTCATTCCAATATCATTTTAATGGTATTTATATTTATATTGGCTGGTGCTTTCTCAACTACCACTGAAAAAATGGGCGGTGTTGAATCAACAGTAAATCTAGGTTTATCATTGATACCTCAAAATTTAATCATCGTTGGATTATTTGTAATTTGTATGTTTGTGTCAATTTCAATGGGTACCTCTGTAGGTACAGTTGCTGCATTAGCACCTGTTGGATTTGGATTTGCGCAGGCAACTGATATTCCAGCAGCGTTAGCAATGGGTACTGTTGTAGGTGGTGCTATGTTTGGCGATAATTTATCGATGATTTCAGATACTACCATAGCTGCTGTTCGAACTCAAAAAACAAGAATGAAAGATAAATTTAAAGTGAATTTTTGGATTGTACTACCTGGAGCAATATTAACAATTATTGTCTTATTCTTCCTTACTAACGGTATCTCAATAGATCACTCTAAAAGCTATGATTATAATTTAATTAAGGTAATCCCTTATGTACTAGTATTAGTATTAGCGCTCGTAGGGGTAAATGTAATCATTGTATTAATCGGTGGTACGTTATTATCAGGTGCTATTGGCTTATTTGATGGTTCTTTTGGTTGGAAAGGATTACTAAATGCAGTATCAGAGGGTATTATAGGTATGGAAGACATTGCAATCATAGCAGTGTTAATTGGTGGTTTAGTTGGAATTATTCAACATAATGGTGGAATTGAATGGTTATTAAATTTTGTTCGTTCTAAAGTTACAACTAAACGTGGTGCTGAATTTGGTATTGCTGGTTTAGTGAGCGCAGCTGATATTGCAACAGCTAATAATACAATTTCAATTATTATGTCAGGTCCATTAGCCAAAAATATTGCAGATGAATATGATGTTGATCCACGTAAATCTGCAAGTTTATTAGATATATTTGCAGGGTGCTTTCAAGGTTTTTTACCTTATAGCCCACAAGTGATAGCTGCAGCTGGCGTTGCAAGTATATCACCATTTAGTGTAATGCCTTACTGCATTTATTCATTTTTATTAGGGATATGCGGCATTATAGCTATTATATTAAGATACCCTCGTGTTAAAGCTAAATCTTAAAGTAAAGACAAATAACAATAATAGACTTATAATTAGCATGTTTAATAAGAAAAATTAAAATAATTAAATATTTTAATAGTTCAAAGTTTGGAACTGTATTGAAATGCGTTAAAATAGATATAAGAGTGAAAGTAGGTGAAACAAGTGACAAAGTATAATGTTGAGAATGAACATGTTGAAATTCATATCGAACGTTTATTAAAATACTCACCAGAATTAGTATACCAAGCTTGGACGGATGCTGATTTATTAAAACAGTGGTTTATGACATCTCAACGTACGAATAAGTCAATTGATGTAGATATGACTGAAAGTGGCTCATATCGCATAGTTGATTCACGTAATGGACGACAAAATATTATCCAAGGTACGTATCAAGAACTCGTTGACAATGAGTATATAAAAATGACAATTGGTATGCCTGAATTAAGTGATCAAGAGGATGTCATTGAAGTTGAATTTGAAGAGCGTGAAAACGGTGGCACACAAATGTTTTTCTTTTATCAGTCATTAGTTGAACGTGAACGACGCTTAACAACATTAGAATACAAACAAAAGAAAAAGGAATATCACGATTCTACTGTTCACGGATTAGAATTAATGTTTGATAAAATGCATCAAATACTTGAACAATATGTAGAAGACAATAATCTATTAAAATAAAAACTTAGGCCTTTGCGTGAATTCACGTTATCAGTCTAAACTGAGAAAATTTGATATCAATATTAACAAATATCTAGTTATTCTTACTAAGGTGGATACCCCAACAAGGAGAGTTTACAAAGACAATCTCCTTGTTGGGGTTTTGATGTGTTAATAATTAATCAGTACCGATATTTAGTTGCGATAAAGATTAACTGAGTTCACCGTTATCTTTACGTTCATTATATTTTCTGAGTAAAGTTTCAAAAAAGATATGATAACTAATAAAACTTGAATAGTCTGTACCATCGTATAAATAGAAAGTATTACTTGATACATAAACGTTATAGCTCGCTTTTTGGGCTAATGAATTATCTTTCATTGTTGTAACTGAGATAAAATATTTTTGGCGTAATTGAAGTAGGTTTGTAACGTCTGTGAGTTGGTGACTCTCACCAGATAGAGAAATAATAAAGAATAAATCTTCATCAATCGAACGATTCAGTACCATTTTTAACTCATGAACGTCATGTAACACGATAATATTTTTATGCATCGTTAATAATATTCGCTGAGCTTCGTCCGCAACATTTTTCTGTGCACGACCAGTACCATATAAGTAGACGGTAGACGCCTGGTTAAGTTTATCGGTAATCAAATTATAATCAATACGATCTAAATAGCTAAGTGTTGTCTCTATTTCCTGTTTAAAAGCATCCATCGAATCTTTAGGTAGTTGACTTAAATGTTCACTTTCAAATTTTAAATAGGATTTAAAGTCACTATAACCATCAAATCCTAACTTTCGTGTAAATCTATGAATGGTAGCGTTAGATGCATGAGTGTATTGTGAAAGTTCGTGTATCTTCAAAGTTTTACATTGATTTACGTGCGTGTTTACAAAGTGTGCAATTTGTAGGTCATTATCATTTAACTTGTCAAAATTGGCATTTACTTTTTCATCTAGTAGCACAAAGACACCTCTTATTCTTCCCTGAAAATATTTTCATGTATAGAAAACATAAACTTATTATACAAAATTATTTCAAAATCGGTCAACGTCATTGTATAAGTGTAAGCGTTTACTATAATAGATATTAAGAAAACGCTTTTATATGTACGATATATTTAAGTACAACATAGAAAGATTTGGGGGTTAAATTATGAACGCTATTAAACGTTTTGGGAGTGCAATGATTGTTCCCGTATTAATGTTTGCATTCTTTGGGATAGTATTAGGTTTTGCAACATTATTCAAAAATCCTACCATCATGGGTGGATTAGCAAATGATCATACATTTTGGTTTAAATTTTGGTCTGTAATTGAATCAGGTGGTTGGGTTATCTTCAATCATATGGAAATCGTATTTGTGGTTGGATTGCCTTTATCTCTAGCTAAGAAGGCCCCTGGTCATGCGGCTTTAGCTGCATTGATGGGCTATTTAATGTTTAATACCTTTATCAACGCTATTTTAACGCAATGGCCACATACATTTGGTGCTAATTTAGAAAAAGGTGTAGAAAATGTAACTGGATTAAAAGCGATTGCTGGTATTGAAACTTTAGATACTAATATTTTAGGTGGTATCATTATTTCTGCCATTGTGACATGGATACATAATCGTTTTTATAGTAAAAAATTACCAGAGATGTTAGGTGTATTCCAAGGTTTAACATTTGTTGTAACAATTTCATTCTTTGTTATGTTGCCAATAGCTGCAATTACTTGTGTCGTTTGGCCAACAATACAAAATGGTATTGAATCAATGCAACATTTCATTATCGCATCAGGCTACATCGGTGTTTGGTTGTATCATTTCTTAGAACGCGTGTTAATACCGACTGGTTTACATCACTTTATCTATGCACCAATTGAAGTAGGTCCGGTTGTTGCAAAAGACGGACTTAAAGCAGAATGGTTTAGACATTTAAATGAATTTGCTGAAAGTAGTAAACCGTTAAAAGAACAATTCCATTACGGTTTCATGTTACAAGGTAACGGTAAAGTGTTTGGTGCTATCGGTATCGCATTAGCAATGTATTCTACAACTCCTAAAGCTAATCGTAAAAAAGTTGCTGCGTTATTAGTACCAGCTACATTAACTGCGGTAGTTGTTGGTATTACTGAACCTTTAGAATTTACATTCTTATTTATCGCACCTTACTTATTTGTTATACATGCATTATTAGCAGCGACAATGGATACAATTATGTATGGTTTCGGTGTTGTTGGTAACATGGGCGGTGGATTACTTGATTTCATCGCGACGAACTGGATTCCGTTAGGACAAAATCACTGGCTAACTTATGTAGCTCAAGTTGTTATAGGATTGATTTTCTCAGGTATCTATTTCGTTGTATTCAGATATTTAATCTTGAAATTTGATATTCCATTACCTGGACGTCGAGCTGAAGAAGAAGTTAAATTATTCTCTAAAAAAGATTATAAAGAGAAAAAAGGCGATGGAAGTACTGACAATTCTGGATTCCAACCTAGCAATGAATATGAAGCGAAAGCACATTATTATTTAGAAGGATTAGGCGGAAAAGAAAATATTAAAGACGTTACTAATTGTACAACACGTTTACGCCTAACAGTTAATGATGAAACAAAAGTTGAAGATAGTGGATATTTCACTCATGAACAAATGTCGCACGGATTAGTTAAAAGCGGTAAAAATGTACAAGTCGTTGTTGGAATGACTGTGCCCCAAGTACGTGAAGCATTTGAACATTTAGTTTATGATGATAGTGATAAAAAATAATTAATCAATATAGAGTCTGTGACATTATGTTCATGGACAAGTGAAAAAGACAATTTCTAATGAAATAACATAGAAATTGTCTTTTTTTATAATTGTTTTAAAGATATGTAACTTGTTGAGATGCTATATTTCTTATAATTGATGCCAGTAATACAAATGTAAGTTTGCTTAACAAGACTTTATATTGAGAAACTACTATTTAAACAAAATAAAAAAATGAGAAAATACTATAAGTGTATCTTCTCAGATCAGTAAGTTAGAGCAAATTAGATATGTAGCTTTAAATATATTCAATTACAATCTCACGAATGTAACTAAGATATATTTGCTTTATGCATCGCACGTGTTTTATAAGATGCTGAAAGAATATCAATATTTCTACATGCAATAGTTTGTAGTAATTTACTAAACGTTTCAGGTGCACAACATACGCTTGCACAGTTGTTGTTTAAAGTATATTTAATTTCATAATTATTTGAGAAATAAGTCATAATATCAATGACTTTATCTTTTATGAATGCATCTTGGAGGCCATCAATTGCTAAGTCGAAACGTTTAGAAGCTTGATATGTTTGTTCAGTATCTAATAGCGTATTTAATCGTTTAGGAGATAAAATCTGATAAATTGAAAATTGGTAAAAACTTAAAAAACTAATGAAATATGGAAGTTGTTGCTTAGGTAAGCTAACTTCTAAAACTGGTATATCGTCGTGTTTGATTATTGAATATTGAAATGAATCGCAAAATTTAACGTCTTTACAGACTTTGATTAAATGTTTTCGAGTTGATCTAGATTTTAAACCTACAATGTTGATAATGTAAGTTTCAAATTTGTCTAACAACATGCAATGACCTCCTATATTTATTTAACGTATGTAAAAAGCATTTAGCTTTAAAGTTCCCTAATAAAGTACACCGTTCTTTTATACACACTGATTGTATCACTCTTTTTTGATATTATCACTAGGACTTTTGAATGAACTTCGATTTAATTATTTTGTAATATAAACGTAACGATAATTAACATGAAATAAATATGAAAATGTTGATTGTTTATTAGTTGAAATGTGTTTAGTAAGTTCATTAGTGAAGTGTGAAAATCAAATATTCATATGATAAAATTAGCAATAATTGTAGTTATTAAAGGAGCAAACTTATGTATAAAGCTGTAGTATTTGATTTCGACGGTACAATTATAGATACAGAAAAACACCTATACGACATTATTAATAAGCATCTTTCCTTTCATGGTGTGAAGCCTGTTTCACTGGAGTTTTATCGAAGCCATATAGGAGGACACGCTCAAGGTTTACATGACTATATTGAGCAACAGATTGGTTTAGAAAAGAAACAAAAAATATATGATGAGCATAATGATACGAGCCATGAACTCGACATTATTGATACAGTTTCTTCATTAATGAAATATTTGAAACAACGACACATACCTATGGCGATTGCAACAAGTAGTTATAGAGAAGAAATTATGCCTACAATAAATGCTTTGGGTATCGATGAGTATGTCGATGTTATTGTTGGAAGAGAAGATGTCGAAGCGGTTAAACCTGATCCAGAACTTTATCTAACGGCTGTTCAACGTCTAAATTATTCACCGGCGCATTGCTTAGCTATAGAGGATTCAGCAAATGGCGCAACAGGTGCTATGAATGCTGGATTGGATGTAATAATTAATACTAACGAGATGACAGAAGCACAAGATTTTTCTGCCATAACTTTTGTAGGTAAAGATTTAAGCTTTGAGCAAATAAAAAATCGTTTCTTTGAACCAAATAAGGAGTAAACTTATGTCGTGGCAAATTATCCTATTCTTTTTAGCAGGTCCTATTATAATAGGCATAGGAAATTTAGTTTTAGGTCCAATATTTAGCAAACATATACCATTTAAAGTTCAAATGCGTTCTTTCTTAGTTGGAACAATGATCTATTTACTTTTAGCTACTATTGGATATTACTTATTGTTGCAAGGAAGAATTTAGATTACGTAGTATAGTTTAAAAAAAGAGAGGGAAAAGGGTAGGAACATTGAATAATATTCCACTGCCATTCCATCTCTTTTTTTATGACTGAAAATCATATGAGTTTAGTTAATGAATAATTTTAGTATGATTGTAACAACTAATAATACGATGAGAATTAAATCAATACCTACCATAATTGTAAAACGGGTTGATTTCTGTCCTTGCGATTTCGCTTGTTGCATCGCTTTGTAATTAGGCACTAAACTAAGAATAAGTAAGACAATAATTAATATAATTCCTATTGTGACAGACATTAATTTGTACCTCCATTTCGTTTGTCAATCCATTCCCAAATAAAACCAGCTGCTAGGCCAATGATAAGCCCCGCAATAATTCCAATCTCAAGCGTAAAAAAGATTCCACCTATAATTAAGCAAACAATTAAAGAGATGGGTAACGTAATGCCAAATTTAAGTTTGCGTTCATCTGAATTGAAGATCGTAAATACTGCTAAATATAATAAGAAAAAAGTTAAAGTTGCGATAATCGTTCTTATTATTAACGGATTTACTGTATCATGATTGGCACTGAAATAATTTAATAGAAAGAAAACAATACCAAATATTATAGAAATTTTAACGCTCTTTTTTAATAATGACTGCATGAATTAATTCTCCTTTTACTTAACAGTAAAAATCTACCAAAAGTATATCACACTCTAAATTAATTTTTACGAAACGCTCATCAATACATTTATGGCGAATTGATTATATGCAATAGTATAAAATGATTTTTATTTTTTAAAGTGAAATATTTCAATAAAAATTATTGTAAAAAGTAACTTGTTTTTATTACTAAAAACGTTGTAAAATCGGCGTTTTTTAAATTTTGCAAAGCATAATCATAACAGTAATGGAAGCGATTTCAAAAATTTGTAAAATTTATGTTTTAATTTTGTCAAATTATAGTATAATAACTTCATTAAGGTAAAGGAACTTTTAAGGGAAAAGAAGGAAAGCAAAAGAGGGTTTTCTGAAAGACAAAAGTATTCGAACCTTAGATTTAATAGAGATGGGGTTATTTTAATGGATAACAATGAATTACATAGGGGGCTAAGTGCACGTCAGATTAGAATGATCGCACTTGGCGGTACTATCGGTGTTGGTTTATTTATGGGAGCAACTAGTACAATTAAATGGACTGGTCCATCAGTTATTTTTGCGTACTTAATTGCAGGTATCTTTTTATTCTTAATCATGAGAGCAATGGGAGAAATGATTTATTTAAATCCAACTACTGGATCTTTCGCAACATTTGCAAGTGATTACATTCACCCTGCTGCAGGTTATATGACGGCATGGAGTAATATATTCCAATGGATTGTAGTAGGTATGAGTGAAGTTATTGCAGTCGGTGAATATATGAACTATTGGTTCCCGAACTTACCTCAATGGATTCCTGGTGTGGTTGCAGTACTATTATTACTAGCAGCTAACTTGACTTCAGTAAAAGCATTCGGTGAATTTGAATTCTGGTTTGCAATGATTAAGGTTGTAACGATTGTATTAATGATCATTGCAGGTTTCGGTTTAATCTTCTTCGGTATTGGTAATGGTGGCCATGCGATTGGTATCTCTAATTTATGGTCTCATGGTGGATTTATGCCAAATGGATTCGTAGGTTTCTTCTTTGCATTATCAATTGTTATTGGTTCTTACCAAGGTGTAGAATTAATTGGTATTACTGCTGGTGAAACTAAAGATCCACAGAAAAATATCAAAAGTGCGGTAAATGGTGTTATCTGGCGTATTTTGATTTTCTACATTGGAGCGATTTTCGTAATTGTTTCTATCTATCCTTGGAATCAATTAGGTGAAATCGGAAGCCCATTCGTAGCTACATTTGCAAAAATTGGTATCACATTTGCAGCAGGATTAATTAACTTCGTTGTATTAACAGCAGCATTATCTGGATGTAACTCAGGTATCTTTAGTGCAAGTCGTATGATTTTTACATTAGCACAAAAAGGTCAAATGCCTAAAATCTTTACAAGAGTAATGAAAAATGGTGTACCATTCTACCCAGTATTAGCCATTGCTTTAGGTATTTTAGTTGGTGCATTATTAAATGTTATTCTTCCTTTATTCATTAAAGGTGCAGATAGTATTTTCGTATATGTTTATAGTGCATCTATTTTACCGGGTATGATTCCTTGGTTTATGATTTTAATTAGTCATATTCGATTCAGAAAATTACATCCTGAAAAAGTTGAAGGACATCCATTTAAGATGCCTGGCGGTACAGTTGCAAGTGCAATTACGATTTTATTCTTATTAGTCGTATTAGTAGGAATGTTATTTAACAAAGAAACTGTTGTTTCTGTAGTGATTGGTATTATTTTCTTAGCTGCGGTAACTGTATACTACTTCGTTCGCGGACATCATAAAAATGATGGATTCCGAAAAGTTAAATAGAATACTAAATAAATCATATTATAAATAATCAACACATTATTCAAACTAAACTAAGGCACAAAGTACTTAGATTCATGTTTAAAAGAGGTTGAGACATTAACGTTGTCTCAACCTCTTTTTGTGATAGTTATTACTTAATAGCAGCTTAACTGTGAATAACTTAAGTTAAAAGAAGAATAATAAACTTTGTTCATATTCATTACTTTCTATATGTCTTGAGTTTTTAATAGAAATCTTAATGTTTAAATTCCACATTAGATAGGTATTTTCGATAATTATCAAGAGCCATTTTAGATTGTGTGATGAAGTCTAATGACGATTCATAGTTTAGTGCGATATAACGATAGAAAAGAACATCAATGGTAAACATTTGCGCAAACAAAGAAGTTGTCGCACCCATACGTAATTCATTTTCATCTGAATGTCCATATGTCAGAACAATGTCAGAATGCTGAGCTACGTGATTATGCTCTGAACTTGAAATTGTAATAATAGGGATATTATAATCCGACACAACTTTCACCATTGCACGAAGTTCACTTTGATCGCCATTATTAGTTATAAATAAAACACAATCTTCTTTGTCATGTGTAGACAACATGGTTGTGAATAAATGAGTCTCTTGAACAAGTTGGACATTTAGCCCAATTCGAGATAATTTTTGATATAAATCCGTCGCACAGACATACGATGCACCATAACCAAAGATAAAGATGTTATTTGCACGTTTAAAATGTTGGCATATGTTATCAATCGTTGTGTTATCTGCAAATGTAGAACTTTTTAGAAGTGCTTCTTCTGCACGATGATAAAGTTTCTTTTTTAAAGTATCTACCGATTCATTGTTAAGCAATTCTATCTTATAAGGTGCTTGTTGTTTTGGAAATAACATCGCAAGTTGTGATCTAACTTCATGAAAACTTTGATTAATCAATTTTTGGCTATATCGATTTAACGTCGAAACACTCATTTCAAGTTCTTTAGCAATCTCTTGATTCGACATGCTAATAACTTTATGTGGTGAGTTTAATATAAATCGTGATAATTTCTTTTCATTTTTAGAAAATGAAGCATAATTTTCGTCGATTAAATATAAAATGTTTGTCATCTAATCACCTAGTTTGTTTAAGTTTCTCATTTCTTTAGTCGTACCGAAGAAGTATGTGAAAATAAAGCCAGCTAGGTACGCAGATAATAACCCTATGATGTAACCTAAATATTTTTGATGGGCAATTAACGGTAATAATGAAATACCACTAGGTCCGATAGCAGTGGCACCTATATGACCAATGCCTCCTATAACTGCACCACCGATTCCACCACCAAGACATGCTGTGATGAATGGGCGACCTAATGGCAAGGTAACACCATAAATAAGTGGTTCTCCAATTCCTAAAAATCCGACTGGTAACGCACCCTTAATTGCAGTTCTTAAAGTAGTATTATTTTTACATCTTACCCATAGTGCTAATGCAGCCCCAACCTGACCTGCACCAGCCATAGCGGCAATAGGTAACAAATATGTTGCACCTGACTGATTTATTAATTCAATGTGTATTGGGGTGAAAATATGATGCAATCCTAACATAACTAGTGGTAAGAAAAATGCACCTATAATAAATCCACTAAATATACCACCTACACCAATTACCCAATTCACTACGCCTACTAATCCATCAGAAATAAATCCAGCTATAGGCATAAAGAAGAATATAGTTAGTAACCCTATGATAAGTAATGAAATTGTTGGTGTCACAATAATATCTATAGCATTGGGAACTATTTTATGTAGTTTTTTCTCAATTATACTTAATAACCATACCGCTAAGATCACTCCTATAATGCCACCTTGACCAGCTATTAATGGTTCGCCAGTAAATACATTTTTAATTGGATTATCTTCAGTAATACCTGTTAATAAAGTCGTACCCCCAATGACACCACCTAAACCTGGTGTTGCACCAAATACTTTTGCTGCATTAAAACCAGTGAAAATAGCTAGATAGGCTAACATGCCATCTTTGATGACATTTAATACGGCCACAAGTTGTTTTACCCAATCAGCTGAAATGGTACCAGCAGTAATAAAGTTGTTCAATACAGCTGCAATACCACCAATAAGTCCAGCTCCTATAAATGCGGGTATGAGAGGTATGAAAATATTAGCAATTGACTTTAAAATTGTATTCATTTTACTTTGTTTACGCTTTTGTTGGAATTCACGTTTGTTTTGTTGTGCTTGATTTTTAATATTTGACGTGTTGCTACGATGGGGGATATCTTCACCTAATTGAACACCACTTAGCTTTACCATTTCTGCGGATACTTCATTTACCGTTCCAGGTCCGACCACAATTTGAAGTCGCTCATCTTGTACGACTCCGAGCACGCCTTCTATGTTTTTAAGTTTAGGATAATCAACTTGTGTCTCATTGTTAATTTTTAGGCGCACACGTGTCATACAATGGATAATGTTATCCACATTATCAATGCCACCAACCGCATCTAAGATGTGATGGGCCAATTGTTGATCCTTATTCATATCGTTGCCTCCTTAAGATTGAATTGCTTTTTTTACAATGTCATTATTATTTATGAGTCTTGATTGAGCATCGCTTTTAGTTGTGTTACATAAATTCATAACGATTGCAATTTTAATATCATTGTCGGCTTTTATATAGAGTTCTTGAGCTTCTTCAAAAGTTAAGCCACAAATCTCTTCGATAATATGTATGGAACGTTGTTCAAGTTTGTGATTTGTCGCTTTTAAATCAACCATCAAGTTATCATAAACTTTACCAACACCAATCATAGTCATTGTTGATATCATATTAAGCACAAGCTTTTGAGCGGTACCTGACTTTAAGCGAGTAGACCCTGCTAATACTTCTGGACCAACATTGACTTCAAGTGCATGGGAAGCGACAGTACTAATGTCACTATTCGTATTGCAAGAGAGGGCAACAGTCAGTGCACTTATTTCATTGGCATATGTCAATGCCCCTTTAACATAAGGCGTGCGACCACTTGCCGAAATACCAATAACTACATCCTTTTCATTCAAATGGATTGCTTTCAAATCAGTCATTCCCATTTCATAGTTGTCTTCAGCACCTTCAATCGCTTCAGTCATAGCTTGTTGCCCTCCAGCAATTAAGCCAATTACTTCATTAGGATGCGTATTGAAAGTTGGAACACATTCAGCTGCATCTAATACACCTAAACGTCCACTTGTACCAGCTCCTATATAAATTAGACGTCCACCATCTCGAAAACGCGTAATTGTTTGTTCGATTACTCTGTTTAACTGGGGCAAAATAGGTTCAATTGCTTTAGCTACTAGTTGATCTTCTTTATTTATTGTTTTTAAAGCTTCTAATATCGACATTTCATCTAAATGCATTGTTTGTGTGTTTCTGCTTTCAGTAGTTAAATGTTCCATTAGCGTTTCTCCTTTTCAGTAATAAATTCAAATGTGTCACCAGGTTGTATTAAATCAATAACGACGTTATCTTCATCACATATAGATGCTACATGATTAATCGCCTTATGATTAGGCAAATCTGCTTTAATCACTTGTAGCTCACCTTCGTAACGTTGATTAAGCGAATTATCAACCGTGACGTCTCCCTTATAGCGATATTGATTGAAGTTATTGGTTGGAGGAATATTTACTTTAGTTAATCTAGAATACTTGGAGCGTATTACATTCTCAGGTGCATCCAAACGAGATGTATGTTGCTTGAAAATGAGTTGTTCATATGATTTATCAAAATATGATAGCCGAAGTTTGAAATGACGGTGATAAATCATCTGCTGTAATGCAACTGCTTCTGCATAGTTGATTGCAGTATCACCAATAAGAATATAATCCAAGTTATATTTTAATAGTGAATGTGCAGATTGAAGTAATGTCATGTGTCTATGTTGTTCAATGGTAGGAAGTCCTTTATACAATGGACCTCTTAATGTAGTTCCAGGAATAAAAGCCATAATTGAGGCATGTTCATCATATTTTCTAATGAGGTTATTTCGTTGTTCAAAAAGGTTTAAAGCTAAACCTGTATCAGGTCTGGGATAATAGTTATGACAAAAATAAACTTTAGATAATGATTTTTGATTATAAAGTGTATCCAAAATTTCAGTAGTGATAGTACTGGCATTTAGACAACACTGTAAATTATGATGAAACAAATCTGCAATTAAATCATAATTAAAATGATCATCAATTCTAATAACAAAGTCACCATTAGAAAATTGATCGAAAAAACGATAAACATTCTGATTCAGTAATGATGGATTTATATCAATAATGTAGGTTACCGATTTATCTTTTAGCAATTGGCATAATTCTCCCAAATATGTCAATTTAGTTTGATCGTTTTCCTCAGGTATTTGTAGTGATGTGAAAATAATGTCGTAACCGAGATCAACCATATTTAATATGTATGATTTGTTTAATGGTTGACCTAAATAGACTGAGAAACCTAGCATATGAATCCTCCTAATTACTGTAATCACTTACATTATAGCGTTTCACGTTTTTTATTACAATTTACATATATATTATATAATTTTTATAATTAATTGTTTAAGCGACTTGGATAATTAGCTGAATTGAAGGAGATAGCTGAGGCGTTTATTATGCTATTAAAAAAAATAAAGGATAAGATATTGAAATTGCACATGTGATATACGAGGTTCACTTACTTATATTCATTTAACAAATAAATTAATGTTTGATGCAATTGGTCTTGACGTTGTTGTAAATCAACTAATATCGTCCCTTGATGGAATTCGTGTAGTGGTTTTAATGATAGATCATTTAGTAATTTATAAAAGAAGTGATCTGATTGCATCGAGAATTTAGACTTGGAGTTATTAGTACTGTTTTGAAGGGTTAACGGTAAACTGTCAGTAAAATTTTTAATGGATGTATTATACGCTTCTATTTCTCTATTTAAAAATCTATTGTCCATTAAATAGTAATACCTTATTTTTTCAACGTGAGTGAGTAAAATTATGAGTTGTTGACGCATTATTGTGTATGGAAGCATATTCAATGCAACTCCTTGAAGATATTAAATTGTAGAAGAGGTATGAATGAGGGGAACCAATCGAGAAAATTATTCAGTCGTCTCGATTGGATTTAAAAATTGGGTATAATTATCAATGGATATGTCATAAGTTTTAATGGTCTTCTCAAAGGAATAAGATATGTCATAAATATCAAGCACTGGTAATTCTCTTGTTCTTCCTAAACCGATTTCATAAATAATTGATAACCACTCGCCATTACGACATAGTAAACCAATGAATATGACATTCTCTGCAATAGTGTCTTGATTATCAATAAAGTCAATCAACATAACATTTCGTTCAGAACTATAAATTAAAATGTCTGCAAATAAATGGGGTAATGTTATTTGTTCAGTATCTTCAAACTTAATTAAGTTAGTCATTTGGTTTAGTGATTTACGAACACGAGTATTAGGAATATTGATAATCTGATTAATGATAGATTGAATCTCATTAGTATATGGTAATGTTGAATAGGATTGGCTTTCTATTAAGGTAAGATAAAGAGATAATAGCTGCTGTTCAGTAAAATTTAGCTTTATTTTATCTTCAGATTTTTGAATCTGATATCCACCATTTTTGCCTTTATGAGCATATATTTGAACACCTTGATTTTCTAAATCGACAATGTCACGACTAATTGTTCGAACAGAAACATTTAAGTGTTGCGCCAATTCAGATGCATTAATTGTATGACCTTGTTGTATTAATGAAATAATTTGATTCTGGCGATCTAATTTCTTCAACATAAACACCACCTATAACCATTACATATTACATTAATTATAACATAACACTGCGTATGAAGACATTTTCAGTACTTTAGTAGATTATGCGTGTAAAATTAAACATTTTTTATTAGGAAAACGCTTACAAAATTAAATGTTTTATGCTATTATAATATTTGTAACAGGGGAGAACGAATTCAAACAAAGGGGTAGAAGCTATATAACAGATAGCTTGTTGTGAATCGTTCAAGTTACATCGAAACATCTTCAATATTTATTACTTACTTTCCTTTCTATTTGTCGGCTAGCAGATGACTAGCCGATTTTTTTGTGTCTTCATTTAAAAATTCCTATGACAAATATGAGCAGTAAGATACAATAAAGTGAAATAGATAGTTGAGGTGAAATCATGCAAAACAAACTTCATAATTTAGATGCGCATATCATGGATTGGTTAAAACATCTCGATGATGTTATTCCCAATTTGATAACAGATATGATTACTGATACTAAAATAAATCGATTTGATTTAGTTACAAATGTAGATAAACAACTTCAAAACAAGTTTGAAGCGTATTTAGCTGAACACTTTCCAAGTCACCAATTATTAGGTGAAGAAAAAGATAATAGCATGATTCGGCCATACGAAGGTCATTTATGGATTATGGATCCAATTGACGGTACAGCTAATTTAGTAAAACAGCAAGAAGACTATTGTATTATCATCGCATATTTTGTTGATGGCGAACCTAAACTTTCTTATATATATGATTATCCTCACGATAAATTATATAAAGCAATAGCGGGTGAAGGTGCATTTGTTAATGGGCAACAATTAATGCCACCTAATGAATTAAAATTGCAAGACGCTATTATCTCTTTTGGGACTCAATATATAAATGATGATACAAGCAAAGCATTATACGATGCTTCGTTCAGTGTGAGAAATATTGGTTCATGTGGTTTAGATTCAGTAAGAGTGATTAAAGGACAATTTGGTGCACATATAAATACAAACCCAAAGCCATGGGACATCGCAGCGCAATTTTTATTTGCGAAAGAATTAAATTTGAAAATGACTCAATTAAATGGAGAACCGTTAGACTTTGCTAAGAGTGGCCCATTCATTATTAGTAATCACGGATGTTACAAAGATATACTAACTATTATTAATCGAAATGGCGGGTATCATATTTAATAATATTGATAGCTGTTTTATGAAAAGTTACTTCTTAAGACGTATAGAAAGTTAATCATTTTAATATATAATAATTGTATTAATTCATAAAACAGAATAGGAGTGGTAGGATGCGTAGAACGCATAGACGAATGAGCCTGCCCGTTAAAATAATTACATGGTTTATAGGAATATTAGTTGTTTTAGCAATAGTTGCGTCAATTTTTGTAGTAGCTAGTATTTTTATTACAAGTGGTAAGATTCATAACCCTTTAAACAGACAACATTCAGAATTGAGATCGAAAAATGTAAGTTTGTCAAATGGTGATCCATTTACTATTGCATTATTTGGTGTAGACTCAAATGCTCAACGTAAAAGTGAGAATGATGGTGAAAGAAGTGACACAATTATGCTTCTTTCTATTAACCCTAAGAAACAAACTACAGAAATTGTAAGTGTACCTCGTGATACACAAGCTGAAATTGTAGGTAAAGGAACGACTGAGAAGATTAATCATGCATATGCTTATGGTGGACCAACGATGGCTGTTAAATCATTAGAAAAATTAATGAATGTTCCTATTGATCATTATGCAACAGTTGATATGGATGGGTTACATGATATGATTGATGCTTTAGGTGGTGTGAATGTTACTAGTAATGATACTTTCACCACTAAAGGAACTAACTTTGTAAAAGGTCAATCAACTCATGTGGATGGAGATACTGCAATGGCCTTCATACGTAGTCGTAAAGAGGAAGGTGCTGGAGGAGATTTTGGTCGTCAAGAACGACAACAACTTATCCTTCAAGCAATGGCTAATAAAATGACAAGTACTTCTGCGCTTACGCATTTTCCATCATTAATTAATCAGATTCAGAAAAATGTTAAAACCGATTTAACATTGAATGACATGAATGATATTAGAAAAAATTATAAAAATGCGAATACAACTGTAAACCGACATCAATTAGAAGGTCAGGGTGGTATTCAAGACGATGGATTGTGGTATTTCATACCTAATGACGATTCAAAACAAAGTGCCACAGAAATATTGAATAATAATTTACAAAATTAAATTTTAATGCAATAGACGTTTTTACTTTAGCAGTTAATACTAGGAAATTTATAGAGGTAGGACAATGAGAGAGAAATCATTTCAGTCCTATCTCTATTTTTTTTAAATTGTATCTGCATTAAAGTTAGTTTTTTTAACAATTGAAACACAATGTATATTTAATTCTTTTAAAATTGCAAAAATTTATGAAACGCTTAACATTTAATGAAATAAGTAATACAATTAATATAATTCTATGTTCAATATATGTGGGGTATTGAAATGGAATAGTTAAGTAGCCAAAGTCATTTTACGGAAAATTTATATAGATGGGGTGGAAAGTATGCAAGAACATTTAATCGTCACGCTTGATGGCACTGATTATCTTGTAGAACCTGGAACAAGTTTACTTGAGTTTATAAAATCTCGTGATACTTTCGTACCTTCAATTTGTTATAACGAATCAATGGGACCAATTCAAACATGTGATACATGTATGGTTGAAATTGATGGCAAAATTGAACGTGCGTGTAGTACAGTTGTAGATCGACCTATGACAGTTAATACTCAGAATAATGATGTTAAAGCTAGCCAAAAGGAAGCTTTAGATCGCATTTTAGAAAAACATATGCTGTATTGTACGGTATGTGATTACAATAACGGTGATTGTGAAATACATAACGCTATGGACGCATGGGGATTAGAAGAACAATCATACGAATACAAAACGAAACCATATGAAAAAGACTATGGTCCATTCTATCGATATGACCCAGACCAATGTATTCTTTGTGGTCGTTGTGTAGAAGCGTGTCAAGATATCGAAGTAAATGAAACAATTTCAATTGATTGGAATCGTGAGCATCCTAGAGTTATCTGGGATAATGATGTTCCTATTAATGAATCATCATGTGTATCGTGTGGTCAATGTGCAACTGTATGTCCTTGTAATGCCATGATGGAAGTGAATATGGAAGGTAATGCTGGTTACATGACAGATACTGAACCAGGTTCACTTGCTGCAATGATTGATTTAACTAAAAAAGCTGAACCAGGTGATGGATTACTATTTGCAGTTTCTGATTCAGAAGCGGAAATGCGTAAAGAACGCATTAAGAAAACGAAAACAGTTTGTACATATTGTGGTGTAGGTTGTTCATTTGATGTATGGACTAAAGACAGAGAAGTACTTAAAGTTCAACCATCACATGATTCTCCTGCCAATAAAATTGCTACATGTGTTAAAGGTAAATTCTCTTGGGGTCACATTAACTCAGACCAACGTTTAACGAAACCACTTGTTAGAAAAGACGGAGAATTCCATGAAGTTGAATGGGATGAAGCTTTAGATGTTATTGAAACTAACTTTAAACGAATCAAAAATCAATATGGTGGCGATCATTTAGCATTTATCGCATCTTCTAAAGGTACTAATGAAGAATCATATTTAATGCAAAAACTTTCACGACAAGTCTTCGGATCTAACAACGTTGATAACTGTTCAAGATATTGCCAAGCACCAGCAACGAAAGGACTATTCAGAACTGTAGGTCACGGTGGTGACTCTGGTTCAATTGAAGACCTTGAGAGAGCTGCTATGACTGTTCTAATCGGTACAAATACAGCTGAAGCGCATCCAGTTATTGCATCTAGAATGAAACGTGCACAGAAATTATTCGGACAAAAGATGCATGTATTCGATATTAGAAAACATGAAATGGCTGAGCGTGCAGATGCATTCTATCAACCTAAGCCAGGAACAGATTTAGTTTGGTTAGGTGCAGCTACTAAATATATCATTGACAACGATTTACACGATAAAGCTTTCTTGAATGATTGGGTCGATAATTATGAAGATTACTATAAATCATTAGAATTGTTCACTATGGATTTTGCAGAAGAAACAACAGGTATTCCTAAAGAACAAATCATTAGTTTTGCAGAAGAAGCTGCAAAAGCTGAATCAATGTCAATTTGTTGGGCAATGGGTGTTACACAACAAGATATTGGTAGTGATACAAGTACAGCTATCTCTAACTTATTGCTTGTGACAGGTAACTATAGAAAACCAGGTTCAGGTGCTTATCCATTACGTGGTCACAATAACGTACAAGGTGCAAGTGATATGGGAAGTATGCCAGATCAATTCCCAGGTTATCAAAAAGTAGCTGATGATGAAGTGAGAGCAAAATTTGAAAAAGAATATGGTGTAGAATTAAATCCAACACCTGGACGCGATAATCACCAAATGATGGAAGGTATCCATAATGGAGATATTCAGTCATTATACTTATATGGTGAAGATACAGGTATTGTTGATTCTAATATTAATTTTGTTCAATCTGCTCTAGAAAAAGTAGACTTCTTAGTTGTTCAAGATGAGTTCCTAACTTTCACAGCAACATATGCAGATGTCGTCTTACCAGCTAGTCCATCATTAGAAAAAGATGGTACATTCACGAATACAGAACGCCGAATTCAACGTATTAATAAAGCATTACAACCGCTAGGCGATTCTAAACCAGACTGGGAAATCTTCCAATTAATCGCACAACGCATGGGCGCTGATTGGAATTACAAACATCCAAGTGAAATCATGGATGAAATTGCACGATTAACACCATCATATTCAGGTGTAAATTATGAACGATTACAAGGTTTCAATAGTCTTCAATGGCCTGTAGCACCAGATGGTACAGACCAACCAACATTATATATGGATGGCTTTAACTTTGAAAATGGTCGTGCTAAGTTATTCCCATTAACATTTGACAATTTCTTTAAAGAAGATGAAGTTTATGATCTACATGTAAATAACGGTCGTTTACTAGAGCATTTCCATGAAGGTAATATGACTTATCAAACTGAAATGATTAAGTATAAAGTGCCAAATGCGTTTGTAGAAATTTCTCCAGAGCTAGCTAAAGATCGTGATATTCATGAAGGCGCAGAAATACGATTGATTTCAGAAACGGGTGAAGCAACATTAATTGCAACAGTAACTGATCGAGTTAAAGGCAGAGAAATTTATATTCCTTTAAATAATGATGCTATGTCAAATGGTGATTTAGGCGCTATCAATAAATTAACTAATAGTGATGTAGATAAATATACAGATACACCATCTTATAAACGAACAAGTTGTCGTATGGAAGTATTGACTCGTAAAGGTAAATCACCATTAAATCCAACAAACTTCCGTGTCGATAAACAACGTAACCCGCAGTATAGTGTCCAAGTACAGAAAAAATGGGAACGTCCTGACTATGTTTTCCCAGGAAATGTGGTGGATAAATAATGGCTGAAAGAATAACTAAAATTAAACGTTTAGAGAAATCAGAAGAACAAATTAAAATCGAGAGTATCAATGAAGTAACAGATGCTATTGCAGAAAATAAAGATAGTATTTTAAAAGCAATACGTTTAGTAAAAGCATTAGATGAAGCTAAAATTCTTGATTTAATGAACGGTGGCATTAGAGGACGTCAAGTTATTATCAATAAATTTATGACAGAACTTAACAAAGATTTATATGCGGGTCTAATTACAAATTTAGCACCAATGGTCTTTATGTTAGGTGAGCTTAATGTTCAAGAGTTAAGTCAATTCTTAAATAAATTAAATAAAGGATTGCACGTTGCAAATCAAGCTAATCCTAATGCTAAAACAAGTATTCGTAGTCTAATGGGCGTACTCAAAGACGATGATATGAATCGCAGCTTAACTTATATGCTTAATTTACTTAAAGGGATGTCTAGAGAAGATAAATAATACATTATTGTATAAAGAGATTGGTACAAATTAAATAATCTAAGGCTATAAAGTAAATATGCAGTAGATGACTGAATTGAGAAGGCACTTATTCTAAACTTACTTAGTTCAAGTCATCCTAAGGGGTGGGATAATGAATTCAAATTGAATTCTGTCTCGCTCCTTTCTTTCATTATTTAATAAGATTTATACGTACTTTCTACATGAATTATGGTAAGGTGTAGTATATATTATTACTAAAGAAGGGGTGAGAACAATTCATCCAAATGCGATTAAAATTATGACAGTTATTTCTAACGTTTTTATTGTTTTAGGAATTATTTTTTTAATTATGATGCAAATGGTGTTAGCGATTTCAATGTTCGCTGTGTCATTAGCAATTAGTTTAGTTATATTTAACGTGCTTTTTCGAGATCGAACTGGCATGAAGATAGTCATCAACATATCATTTGCTATAGTCTTAATTGTTATTATAATTACTTATTTTTATTTATCTTAAATAGCTATAAAGGATTGTCATCTACATGAAGCAATTAAATCAAATGCGTTTACCATTCATACTGTTGCTTATTATTATCATTGTCTTCATAGTATTATTAATAATTAATCACTCAGAACTGTTGGACAATGATCGCAACTATAGCTTTCAAGAAGCAATTCAGAAACAAACAGATTCGAGTGTATTGAATACAGTAGACAGAGATGGTGAGTTTGTGAATGCAAATAGCCGAGAAATAGAGAGGGCAATGCGCATTACACGAGACGATAATAAGTTTAAATACATGGATATTTCACAACAAGTTCCTATGTCAAAACAAGAAGTTAAAAAGATGTTACGAGGGAATGGTATTCTTGAAAATCAAGCTGATGCTTTTATAGAGGCTCAAGATAAATATCAAGTCAATATTATTTATTTAATAAGCCATGCACGTGTGGAGACTGCTAATGGTAACTCTAAACTTGCCAGTGGTATTAAAGAAGGTAACAATCGTTATTACAACTTTTTTGGTGTCGGTGCTTTCGATGAAAATGCTATTCATACAGGTAAGAGTTACGCTAAGGAGGCATCATGGACTTCACCACGCAAAGCGATACTTGGTGGAGCTAAATTTATTAGAACGAATTATTTTGATAATGATCAAATTACGCTGTATCAAATGAGGTGGAATCCTAAAAGTCCGGGCCAACATCAGTATGCAAGCGATATTTTGTGGGCAGATAAAATTGCAAAGTATATGCAGGCATATTATGACCAATTTGGTATAAAAAAAGATGATGTACGTAAGAACTTCTATGCCTCCTAAATTGAATGGCTAATAGAGTGTATACAATCTTAGTTGCAACTGCAACATACTGTTAAGATAAAATTTAGGTGAATTTAATATTGAGGTGTAAATAAATGAAAATTGCAATAATAGGTGCAGGTATAGGTGGTTTAACTGCTGGCGCACTTCTTTTAGAAAAAGGACATGACGTTTCTATATTTGAAAGACAATCAAATATAAGTGAGGTTGGTGCAGGTATAGGAATTGGTGATAATGTTATCAAGAAATTAGGTAAACATGACCTAGCTAAAGGAATTAAAAATGCTGGCCAGAACTTATCTGCAATGAATGTACTAGATGATAAAGGAAATATTTTGTCTGCAGTAAAATTAAAAGAGGCTACGTTGAATGTAACATTAGCGCGACAAACTTTGATTGAATTGATACAATCTTATGTTAATCCTCAATGCATTTATACTGACCATGATGTTATTAGGGTTGAGAACGTCGAACAACATACGATGGTTCACTTTTCTAATCATGCAAGTCAAAGTTTTGATTTATGTATAGGATCGGACGGACTTCATTCTGTTGTCAGACAAGCTATTCATCAGAATGCGAAGATACTTTATCAAGGGTATACGTGTTTTCGTGGCTTAGTGGATGATGCTGATCTACATAACATTGATATCGCTAGTGAATATTGGGGTAAACGAGGTCGAGTAGGGATAGTGCCACTTATTAACAACCAAGCTTATTGGTTTATTACAATTAATGCGTCTGAAAAGGATCCCAAATATCAAACGTTTGAAAAACCACATCTACAAGCATATTTTAATAATTATCCTGAACCAGTACGTCAAATTTTAGATAAGCAAAGTGAAACAGGTATTCAGAAGCATGATTTATATGATATGAAACCACTCAAATCATTTGTAAATCAACGTATTCTATTGTTAGGGGACGCAGCGCATGCAACGACGCCTAATATGGGTCAAGGTGCTGGACAAGCTATGGAAGATGCGATTGTACTAGTTAATTGTTTAGCAGAATATGATATAGAAAAAGCATTAAAACGTTATGATAAATTAAGAGTTAAACATACTGCAAAAGTTATCAAACGCTCAAGAAAAATTGGTAAAATAGCGCAAAAAGACAACAAATTAGTTATCTCACTACGCAATGGTGTAATGAAAAGAACACCAAACCGTTTGTTAAGCGGACAAACTAAATTCCTGTATAAAGCGAAGCATAAATAAAATAAGACGGATACTGAAGACTAATTAAGCATATAAGCTAATGATTAATATGCTTAATAGTCTGTTTCAGTTTCCGTCTTTTTTACATTATAAATTATTTATTAACTATAAATTGTGGAGTTTCACCATTTAACTTTTTAATCGTATCATTTGCGACGATTTTAGACATCATATCTCTTGCTTCATATGTTGCGTTACCAATATGAGGTGTGATAACTACATTATCTAGTGATTTCAAACCTTCTGTAATTTCAGGTTCAAATTCATATACATCTAATGCAGCACCTTCAATTTGTTTGTCTTCTAAAGCTTTTACTAAAGCTTCTTCATTAACTATTGGACCGCGACCAGCATTAATTAAATAGGCTGTAGATTTCATCAGTTTAAATTGTTCGGTATCAATCATGTGATGTAAATCAGGATTATAAGCAGCATTGATTGTGATGAAGTCAGCATTTTCAAGTAAGGTATTTAGATCTACATATTTTGCACCAATTTCACGTTCTTTTTCTTTCTTTTGGTGAGGACCAGTATATAAGATATCCATATCAAAAGCTTTAGCACGCTTAGCTACTGCACTACCAATTTCACCTAAACCGATTATGCCAATCGTTTTGCCAGACACTTCACGACCTCTAAAGAATAAAGGTGCCCATCCATCAAAACCTTGTGTTCGAGATAATTTATCTCCTTCGACTATGCGACGCGCAACTGCTAAAACGAGTCCGAAAGTTAATTCAGCAGTTGAGGCTGTTGATGCTTTAGGTGTATTTGTTACATCAATATCTTTTTCACGTGCATATTTAACATCCACATTATTAAAGCCAGCACCATAGTTTGCAATGATTTTAAGGTTACTTGCACTATCAATCACTTCCTGATCAACATTCGTAGATAGAATGCTTATAAGCGCAGAAGCATCTTTGACACCTTCCATAAGTGTTGCTTTATCAATAATGCCTTCACCTTCATACATTTCTACTTCAAAGTGTTCTTTAAGTAAATTTAATCCTACTTCTGGAATTGCACCTGCTATATAAACTTTTTCCATTAAGCTCACTCCTTATCAATAATCTCTCTTTAAGTATAATAAAAGGAGAAAACGTATACAAATGTGATTCATACAATTTTATTAGATCATTTTAAGACCGATTACAGAGAAGAGTATCAAGAAAATAAAAATGATACGGCTAAAATGTGTTGATTCTTTGTAAAATAACATACCTACAATAGCTCCTCCGGCTGTGCCAATACCAGTCCATATAGCATATGCTGTTCCCATTGGAATTGTTGTCATAGCTAATTTTAAAAAACTAAAACTAAAAATAAACGTAATTGCCATTAAAACAATATAAAATTTTTGTTTTGAGCGTGCATATTGGTTTAACCATATGACGCCAAGTACCTCTAATAATCCTGCAATGAGTAAATATAGCCATGACATATTACATTCCTCCCTTAGGTGAGTCATTCGTTGACAGTTTAAGTCCAATAATACCAACTAGTAACAGAAGCAGTAATACAACTTTCATTATTGTAAATGGTTCTCCAAAGAAAAGCATATCTGCAATAACTGTACCAGCAGCTCCTATTCCCACAAATACTGCATAAACTGTACCGACTGGAAGTTGTTTAGAGGCGGAAATCATCAAGTAGAAGCTTAGTGCAATAAAAACTAATGTAAATAACCAAGTTACAAAGTTATGGGCATTATTTAATCCGATTACCCAAATAACTTCAATTAGGCCAGCTAAGATGACTTTAAGCCATTGCATACCTTCACACTCCTTATAAAATAAAGACTAATATGCTTATTCTCTCAAAGCGTTACTTTTAATTCAATTTGTAAAACTTAAAAAAAGAGCCAGAACAGAATTCTTTTTGAATTCCATGTCTTAGCTCTTCAAGGGTGATTTGAACTGAAAAAGCTTGGTTAAAAGCGACTTCACAGCCCAGTCAGCTTATGCGAATTTACAATGTAGCTCTATAGTTTAATGTTATTCTATATTTCTGATTAGCATCATTTAAGCTTTATTTAAAATTATGACAAATGGATGTAGTTATAAGAACTAGCTTGGCTAGCTGAAATTGTACGTGTATCTTTCACATATGGTCCACCAGAATAATTCATTTCAGAAACAGTTACTGAACCATTGCTACCAACACTTTCTACATACGCAACATGTCCATAAGAACCTTCAGATGTTTGAAGAATTGAACCTTTTTCTGGAGTATTATTTACAGTGTACCCAGCTGCTGATGCTGCACTCGCCCAGTTATTAGCATTTCCCCAAGTACTACCGATTTTACCACCAACTCTGTCATATACATACCAAGTACATTGGCCGGCTGTGTATAAATTACCTGATGTAGAAGATGTAGTTTGAGTTGAAGAAGAAGTAGTTGTAGAAGAACTACTAGATGACGAACTTCCATCTAATGTTGTTGAAGTTGTAGTGCTTTGATTATAGTTAAAAGATTGTTGTTTAAATTGAGGTTGTTGATAACCTTGTCCTTGTTGATGGCTAAATTGCATATTTTGACCATGTGGACCTTGTTGTCCGAATTGATTATGTTGTGGTGCTGGATTGTGATTATATTCTGCAGCATCTGCATGGTTAGCATTTAATCCTAATGATGATACACCAATGCCTGCTGTTAAAGTTGAAATTGTAATAATTTTTTTCATAGTAAAAAGTCCTCCCAAAATTTGTATTCAACAATAGGTTAAAAATAGCGATATGTTGAATAGACTTCGAATTTGTATTTTTTGCCGCTCCCAACGACAAGTCATACTTTATCAGATTCTATTAGCACTGTGTGCAATGTTACGGTTTCGTAAATGAAATACAAAAACCTTGAACAACTCCGTAATAAAGAGTAGTTCAAGGTTACGTACTGTAATATAGCTTGAATTATGCATGAATACTACATTAATCTTATATTTAGTTAGTGTTAACAAATGATTATTATTACAACCCTTTGTAATATTAGATGCTGTACAACTTATTTGAAGAAACGAATTGATAAAGGCACTACATATTCTTTTCCACCAAAATATTTAACGCATGCAACGATATGAAAAACTACATATAGGATAGAAAGTACAATTAATAGTAATGAAAGAACAAATAGTAATATTGTAGCGATAATGATCGCTGCTTCATTATTAACTACATATATGAAAAATACAGGTACCATACATATACCAACAACAAAGTTCCATATTAAATAAGAAATAAGCATGTTGAAGTAGTTCTTTCCAGCTTTATCAACTAATCGTGATTCATTGCGCTTGATAGCCCAAATAATAATTGGACCTATTACAGAAGTGAAGAACCCCAATAGGAAGATCAACATAGACATTAATCGGGCATCATCTTCATTATCTCTCTTTACCGTAGAGTCTTGTGATTGCTCATAATAATCCGACATAATAATACTCCTCTCAATTAAAAAAGTTATGTTTCATAATTAATATAACAAAGTTACTTAAAAAAGATTAGTTAATTTTAAAATTAATATAAATAATTGAGTTGTGTTTAATTTTTGTAAAATAGGATATAGTTTAGCGTTGTATAAAAATTGACTATTAATGATACTAGTATAAGTCATTATTAGGATATGGCATTAGCTGACTGAATAGAAATAATGTTGATTTAAGATTTATTTTTATTCTAGCCAACTTTGCCCGGGAGCGGGACTTAAATATGATTATTTTAATAAATGGTTGTATTTAAGGATATTAAGAAATCTATTTACATTTATTAGATTTCTAACCTGCTCCCTTTATTTTTAAATGAAAAAGCAGAGACGCTTATTTGATTAAGAAAGGAAGTTATAACTATGAAAATAGCGGTAGTAGGATCAGGTAATGGTGCAGTTACAGCGGCAGTAGATATGGTAAATCAAGGACATGATGTGAAATTGTATTGTCGAAATTCATCCATTAAAAAATTTAATAACGCATTAGAAAAGGGTGGATTTGATTTTAATAATGAAGGTGCAGAATCATTTGTACCATTTACAGAAATAAGTGATGACATTGAATATGTATTGAAAGATGCTGAGATAATTCAAGTTATCATTCCATCATCATATATTGAATACTATGCGGAAATTATGGCTGAGCATGTAACAAGTGATCAACTTATTTTCTTCAATATTGCAGCTGCCATGGCATCAATTCGATTTATTAACGTACTTGAAGATAAACATATTGAGGTAGAGCCGAAGTTTGCTGAAGCTAATACACTTACTTACGGTACGCGCGTTGACTTTGAAAATGCACGCGTAGATTTATCATTGAATGTACGTAAAGTATTCTTTTCTACATATAATAAGAAGGAACTTAGTGACAGTTTTGAAAAGGTAAGTCAAATATATCCGTATCTTGTTAAAGAAGAAAATCTATGGAAGACAAATTTAGAAAACGGAAACCCAGAGGTTCATCCTGGTCCAACGTTATTAAATGTAGGAAGAATTGATTATGCTGATTCATTTGCCCTCTATAAAGAAGGTATTACGAAGCACACAGTAAGATTATTACATGCAATTGAGTTGGAACGTTTAACATTAGGCCGTAAATTAGGATTTGAACTTTTAACAGCCAAAGAAGCACGTATTCAAAGAGGTTATTTAGAACGTAAAGACGAAGATGAACCATTAAATCGTTTATTTAATACAAGTCCTGTGTTTTCTCAAATACCAGGGCCTAATTCAGTACAAAATCGTTATTTAACTGAAGATATAGCATATGGACTTGTACTATGGTCAAGTTTAGGGCGTGCAATTGATGTTGAAACGCCTAATATAGATGCAGTTATCATGATTGCATCAACAATTTTAGAACGTGACTTTTTCGATGAAGGTCTAAAAGTAGAAGAACTTGGTTTAGAAAAACTCGGTTTAGAATAATTAACAAATTTAAAATACTATAAATAAATCTTTAATAAACATTCTATTTATGATTAAACGTACATCTAACTATGAAAAGAGGTAATTAATTAAAAGGAAAAGAGGAATGTGTATGAAAAGACAGCCATCATTTTTGGAAGCAATATCTACAATTATCGTAATGGTTATTGTCGTGACACTAGGCTTTATAAAATTTAATATTCCAATTCAGGTACTGTTACTCATATCATCTGCATATGCAGCTTTGATAGCTTGGCGAGTAGGCTTAAAATGGAAAGATTTAGAAGAGGGGATCACTCGAAGATTAACGACAGCTATGCCTGCAATATTTATTATACTAGCTGTAGGTATAATAGTTGGGAGTTGGATGTATTCTGGAACTGTTCCAGCTTTAATATACTACGGTCTAAAGTTTTTAAATCCACATTACTTTTTAGTTTCTGCCTTTTTAATATCGGCTATTAGTAGTTTAGCAACTGGGACAGCCTGGGGATCAGCTTCAACAGCTGGTATTGCGTTGATATCAATTGCGCATCAGTTGAATATCGATATGGGTATGGCAGCAGGTGCTATTATCGCAGGTGCGGTCTTTGGTGATAAAATGTCACCATTATCAGATACAACTAACTTAGCTGCTTTAGTAACTAAGGTAAACATTTTTTCTCATATCAGATCAATGATGTGGACAACGATACCTGCTTCAATTATTGGACTAATAGTTTGGTTCTTTGCAGGTTTAACTTCAAAAGGTTCAGTGAATACGAAACAAATTAATAAGTTACTGAATGAACTTGATGGTATCTATAATATAAATATTTGGGTGTGGGTGCCGTTATTAGTCATAATCATATGTTTAGTTTGTAACGTATCTACTGTACCATCTATGTTAGCATCAAGTTTAAGTGCAGTTATTATTGGAACATTAAATAATCATTTTAATATAGTTGATGGTTTTAAAGCTATGTTTAACGGATTTACACCTGCGATGACTGGACAATCCAATCTTTCTACCAATGCAACATCGCTATTAGAACAAGGTGGAATGATGAGTATGACAGAGATACTAGTGACAATATTTTGTGGGTATGCATTTGCAGGTATTGTTGAAGTATCGGGATGTTTAGATGTCATGTTAAAAACGGTTTCTAAAGGTATACATTCAGTTGGAACACTTATTTTAATAACAGTCATTTGCTGTTTAATGTTAGTATTTGCAGCTGGAGTAGCATCTATAGTAATTATTATGGTGGGTGTCTTAATGAAAGACATGTTTGTTAGTAGGAATTTAGATAAATCAAATTTATCAAGAACTTTAGAAGATTCAAGTACGATGGTGTTGCCGTTAATACCATGGGGAACTTCAGGCATATACTACACGCAACAACTGGGAGTATCAGTAGATCAATTCTTTATTTGGACAGTTCCATGCTACTTGTGTGCAGTATTAGCAATTATTTACGGCTTTACCGGAATTGGTATTCGTAAATTAGACAACAAAAGTTATGTAAAAAATTCGTAAAAATATGTTTAATTAATTGTGAAAAGGATATATTTAAGTATGTTAAAACATTACCTAGATATTTTTGTAGCGATGATATTTGATGCTATAAAGTTTTAACTGTAAAATATCCTCAAAATATTTAACAGTAGTGGGTTCAATTTTTGTAGCGAGAATTGGATCCATGAACGATGGACAAACGAATTTATTATCAACAATTATGTAGTAATAGATATAACAAATCAAGAAAGAATGAATTTGTTCGAAATAGATTAAGATTGGAAAGTATTGATTATTACTGGCTCTACGTCAAATCGGACTGATGAGTCCAAATATTGAGATTAAGCAACTTTA
>ERZ1023492.64-NODE-64-length-45984-cov-7.406736_pt1 | contig 45984 bp, 42 predicted proteins | sample MGYA00380541_ERZ1023492 | MGnify/ENA primary metagenome ERZ1023492 (study PRJEB33173, sample SAMEA4830351) | metagenome | study: EMG produced TPA metagenomics assembly of the PRJEB25223 data set...
ATGAAATTGTTAAAACTCATTTACTGGCTATTTCTCTAGGGTTTATGTCCCAGACCCTACTTGTACATTATAAAGTTTAACTATATTATTTGTTATCGCAATCGAAAGTATCAGCAAAGCTTAATGCAGCTAAACCTAATAAGTCTAAAGCGTGTTGAGCGCCTTCTTTACCATGTCCAGCTTCAAAGTGTTTGTAAGCAGCAACGCCTAATACACCGAAAGTAGCAATTGAACCTAAACGAGATAAGTTTTTGTTTAAGAAACTAGCAGCATAAAAAGCAGCGGCAGCAACTTCTACAGTACCAGCTAATTTAACTGAGCTTTCTGGTAAACCGAATACATTTTGGAATGTATCGATCATACCTTGTTCACCTTTTAATTTTGGTTTAGCAGAGCTATATAATTCTTTAGCAAGTTTTAAGTTTGCAGCATAACGTAAAATCATAATTTAAAAATCTCCTTTTTATTTGTTTTCAAGGTATTTATCAACAATAGGTTTAACGCGTTCGCCAAATAGACGGATTGATTTCATTACATACTCATGAGGCATTGAACCTACAGGTGTATGAATCATAAAACGGTTAAGACCTAACGTTTCAACAGTTTCAATAATTTTTTGGGCAACCGTCTCAGGACTACCCAGATAGATTGCGCCTTGACTTCCTACTTCTCTTTCAAACATCTTCTCGTCAAAGCTAGGCCATCCACGTTCACGACCTAAAATATCATGGTGTGCTTTTAAAGAAGGGAAGAATTCTTTCTTAGCGTCCTCGTCTGTTTCAGCAATGTACCCCCATGAGTGTACCGATACGGATAATTCGTCTGGATTATGACCGTATGATTCTGCGACAGATTTATAAATCTCAATATTGCGTGTAAATCGTCTAGGATTACCACCAATAATCGCATACGTTATTGGTAACCCAAAGGCACCTGCTCTTAATGATGATTCAGGTGTACCACCAGTTGCAATGGAAATAGGTAACTTACCATGTTCGACACGTGGATAAATACCTGTTGAGTCGAAACTTGGACGTAATTTACCATCCCAACTTACAACTTCATGTTCGTTGATTTTTAGTAATAATTGCAGCTTTTCATTAAATAAGTCTTCGTAGTCATTTAAATTATAACCGAATAATGGGAAAGATTCGATGAATGACGCTCGTCCAATCATAATTTCAGCACGTCCATTAGATACTGCGTCTAATGTCGCATATCGTTGATACACACGTACTGGGTCATCTGATGATAACACAGTTACTGCAGATGACAATTTAATATGCTCAGTACGTGATGCTGCAGCAGCAAGTACGGTCACTGGATCTGATACAGCATAATCAGGACGATGATGTTCACCTAATCCATATATATCTAATCCTAATTGATCAGCTAGTTCAATTTCTTCTACAATATCGCGAATTCTCTGAGCATTTGAAACAGCAGCTTGTGTACCATCAGGCATAACCATATCACCATTATCTGCAAATGAAGTCAATCCTAATTCTATTTTCAACACGTCACCTCCATTGGTATAAATTTTATACTAGAATTGTAGTCCTTATTTTAGGATTAGTCAATAGAAATGTTTCGAATTAGAGATTTTTTATTTTAAAAAGCGAATATGTGATTTTTAAATGAAAGAACTTTAAAAGTATTTTGTCAATTTCAAGTAGTCTTTTGAAAAATAAGTGAAAGTGTCATAATAGAAATGTTGTAGAAAATAGAAAGAAGGGAGAAGCAAATGTCTATCCAAAAAACAATGAATTACAACAAAATAACAACCATATTCTTTATTGCAGGAATTATAGTAATGAGCAGTTTATATACGGCAATTCCATTAACTGCAGAGTTTGCTAAAGACTTCAAAATTCCACAATCAATTGCAACTTTAAATGGTGTTGCATTTTCCGTTACATATTCAGTAAGTTGTTTGTTTTATGGGACTATTTCAGAAAAATATGGGAGAATTCGCACCATATTATTTGGGATATGTGGGCTTGTAATGATTTGTATGGTTATGGGTTTTGTACATTCTTTCGCGATACTGGTCGTTTTAAGAGCGATACAAGGTATATTTGCTGCTGCCTTTTCACCAGTATCTATCACATACGTGACAGAAACTTATTCACCGGTCAAACGTATGACTGCGATTAGTTTCATTAGTACGAGTTTCATGTTATCAGGGATTATTGGTCAAAATTTAAGTGAGATCATAGTAGGTTTTTCAAATTGGCATATGGTTTATTTCACTTTAACGGTGCTATATATCATCTTAGCTTTCGTAATTCATAGACAAATTCCTGAAAGTCCAGTGAAGAATCCCGACATTCAATTACTTAAATTCTTTAATAATTTTAGTGATTTTAAAACGAATAAAGCCGTGCTCTTGTGCTATGGGGTGTCGCTCACATTGTTAACTATGTTTATTAGTATGTATACAGTGTTTAATCATTACGTCACTTCCGATACCATTGGTGGGGATGAAACAACTGCGATTAATGCTAAACTGTTTGGTATTATTGGTATGTTGTTGTCTCTAATTGCAGGACGAATCAGTGATCTCATAGGTGTTAAAAATCTTATTTTAAGTGCATTAGTTGTGAGTACAGTAGCACTTATCTTAATGTCTGTAACAACAAACATCGTGTTATTAATTATTTGGAGTGTGCTATTTGTAAGTGGTATCGCCTTCGCAATTCCATCAACAATTTCTAAAGTAGGCTTAACTGTTCGAGGTAACCAAGGGTTCTTCTTATCAGTAAACACATTTGTTTTATTCTTAGGTACTGCGATTGCACCTATTCTAAGCATTGTCCTAAATACGATTTCAAGTTTCACAGTACAATTTAACATTATAGCTGTGATTGGTATTATCGCTATTATGATTGCACTATGCATGCCACGTAGAAAATATGAATTGAGGTAACCAATTTCTAATTAAATTTAGTGAATTAGGTTATAACATAATAAAAGGTGATATCAGTGGATAAATCATTAATGATTTCAAATGCATTAAATCTTATTTTGATGATAGTACTCATTATATTTAATATGGTTAATATAGGTGTTTGGCCAATGGTCATTCTGGCACTATTAATCGTAGCTAATAGTATTTTTATGGTTTATAAAACAGTAGACGCTAAAAAACGCAAATGACAAAAAAGCAATCTCACTCTTAATTTATGTGAGATTGCTTTTATTTATCATAACAATATAATGACGTTTCAAGCACATTATTTAATGTTTCAAACACTTCTTCAACGGTATAGTTATAGTCATTTTCTACCCAACGTCGTAGTACTTCTATTACGCCACTACTGTAAAAATCAGCTACAATTTCAGGATGCTTACTTTCTCTAATCTTTTGCGCTAATGGGTTACGCTTACGAGTTGAGTTATTTAACATCATTTCGCGACTCACATTTGTTAAACTTCTAAACACATCCGCCTGTCGAGACGAAACTAATAAATGTTTGAAAATCTTTTTATTATTACCAATGTAATAAATAAAGTCTTCAAATGATTCAGGGGTTGTAATGTCTGCTGATGTGTCACCTTTAGCTATAATTTGTTGTGTAATAAAGTCAGGTAAAGTGTAGAGTAATTCATATTTATCTTGGAAGTATCTGTAGAACGTACTGCGGTTGATTTCTGCAATATCACATATTTTTTGAACCGTGATTTCATCAAAATGATAGTCATGTAAAAGTATAAACACTGTTTCATGAATATGTTTAATCATACGTTTTTGATTTGCTGACGGCATTATCTGATTCTCCTATATATTTAATCTAGTCAGATAGCCTGACGTAATAAGAGTAATTTATCACAATAAAATTGATTTTTCCAAACATAACAACTGATACTACGTTTAAATTTAGTTACAAAAAAAGAGTAATTAAGTTATCTGAAACGTTTAATACTATAAGAACGATATAAAAAAGTGGGAGCGAAACTGAGTTTAGTTTCACTCCCACGTAATAATAGCTACGGTTGAGAAGAGTTAAGCGCCTTTTCAACTCGGTTTGCTACTGTAAATTTGCATTATGAGTTTTAAATATGCTACACCAAACGAGCATATTCTTTATTTGTCTTTCCTAACTATGCAATTAGTTAGTCTCAATACCTTCTAACCATTCATCTACTTTATTATCATTATCATCAACATAGTCTTTAGCTACTTGTTCTGGATTTTTGTTATCAACAAAGATTTTTTTAGCTAATTTGTCTTCGTCAGATTTACTCCAATCATCTGCCATACGTGTTGCAATTGTATATGCAGCTGGATGTGCTTCTTTAAAGTCTTTGTTAAATACTAAGTCAATGTGTTGATTATTATTACCATAAATGTTGTCTGGATCTTTCAACATTTTAACGTCTAATTCTTTAGAGAACCAGCTAGGTTCCATTGCTGTGAAGACGATAGGTTCTTGTTGTTTAAAAGCAGATTGAATTTTCTTGAATTGGTCTTGGTCAGAACTTTCTTTCAAGCTATATTTATCCAAGTTGTCACTATCAAGTTCATCTTTAGTTTCTTGCATAACACCATTACGTGCGTCTGTTCCTTGAATTGTCCAATCTACAGATTTTCCGAAGTCACTATTTTTTAAGTCACTAATTGAGTCGACATCTTGCACGTACTTAGGTACGGCTAAACCTACTTTTGCGTTATCAATTAAATGTTTATCATCATAAATTGTTAATTTACTTTTGAACTTATCGTAGTAACTTTTATCAGTAGTAGGGAAGATACCTGATGCATGGAATGAATCAGAGTTCTCTGATACAGCAGCGTATAATGGGCCACTTGCTGTTACTGGTGTAGTTGTTACATCATAACCTGCTTTTTTCAATACTTCTGCTATAACTAGTGAACGTGGTGTTGAATTATCACTCGCGATATAAGGTATTTCGATTTCTTTATTACCAAGTGATGTTTGACTATCGTCTGATGAACCACTACCGCTACCACTATTACCACAAGCACTTAGCACTATGGCTAAGGCAAGTGTGGCTAGTAGTCCTAAGAATTTCGAACTACGTCGTTTTAACATAACGTGTTTCCTCCTTTTTAATATTAGTCTCTAAGTTCGTCATCATGACGATGTTGAGATGATCGGTTATATCTATCGTAAACACCTTTGTTGTTTTCACGAGCGTATAACATTAATGCTTTGAATAATACATCTTGATCAATATTGCTATCAGTTAATTCTTTGTATAAGTTTGTTGTTTTATCGAAATTTGAATCATGATAATCATGGTTATCATTGTGTTGAACATGATTGCTATGACGATAATCATTGTTTCTATCGTAATTGTCTTGATAGTGTCGATCATTATAATTACGTTCATCATAATGAGTATGGTCGCCATTTTGAGTATAAAGTGATTCATAGTCTATATCATCACGTTGATTATCATAATGATGTTGGCGATGATGATTATCTAAATGCACAGAACGGTTATAATCTTCGTCATTATAATTGCGATTGTGGTTACGTTTGTCATTTTGATAAACATAGTTATCTTTGTCTTGTCTAGCGTATTCATTATTTTTATCGTTGACATGACCTTTTTCAGAATATGTGTCGTGATGATTATCTTCTTCTAAAGCTTTACCTTCAACGTCAACGTTTGGCAATACTGCACCTAACCATTTAGGAAGGTACCATGAAGCTTTACCAAAGAGTTTCGTCAATGCTGGAATTAATGTCATACGTACGACGAATGCGTCGAATAACACACCGAAACCTAATGCGATACCCATTGACTTAATTGCACTGTCATCTTGGAAGACGAATGCGATGAATACACTGAACATAATAAGTGCAGCAGCTACGATAACAGGTCCACTTTCTTTGATACCTACACGGATTGAATGATCATTGTCGCCAGTCTTACTGTATTCTTCATGTACACGTGTCATTAAGAAGAGCTCGTAGTCGATGGCAAGTCCGAATAACAATCCAATTGTGATTACTGGAAGGAATGCAAGTAATGGTCCTGTGTTTTCAATACCAAATAAGCTACCCATAAAGCCATGTTGAATGACTAATGTTGTGAAACCTAATGTAGCCATTAATGAAAGGATAAATCCTAGTACTGCTTTTAATGGAACTAAGATTGAACGGAACACAATCATTAATAAGAAGAATGCTAATACAACGATAACGCCTGCAAATACTGGAATAGCGTTGTTTAGTTTTTCTGACATATCGATGTTAATAACACTTTGTCCTGAAATTTCAGTGTCATAGTCATATTTTTCTTGCGCTTGGCTATGATAATCACGTAAATCATATACTAGATTTTCTGTTGACTGTGAGTTCGGTCCTTTTTCAGGAATGATTGTGAATAATGCGTAATTGTTGTTGTCAGTTAGTTGTGCTTTTGAAACTGTATCAACATTATCAATGTCTTCTAAATCGCTACGCATATTATTTAAGTCACGTTCGATAGTACTTTTACTTCCACCATCTTTTGTATTAACTAACATGACAATTTGTCCGTTATAACCTTCGCCAAAATTATCTGAGATTAATTTATATGCTTTGTATTCTGATGAGTCAGTTGGTTTTAAACTATCATCTGGAATACCTAAACGCATGCCACTGACTGGTATAGCAGCTAAAATTAAAATAATTAAACTTACAATAACAGCGATAACTGGCTTACCAACAATAAATTTTGCCCAAGGATGATCTTTAGGGTCCTTACTTTTAGATGGTTTATCTTTAATCTTAATACTTTTATGGAAGATACTGATTAGGGCAGGTAATAGTGTTAATGCTGCTAATACTGCAAATAACACACTAATCGCTGAAGCGAATCCCATAACCGCTAAGAAGTCGATTCCTACAAGTGATAAACCACAAACAGCAATCATAACTGTAAGACCAGCGAATATTACAGCACTACCTGCTGTACCCACTGCTGTTGCGATAGCTTCTACAGTATCGACACCTTTTTTCTTAAGTTCCTTAAATCTAAATAGAATAAAGAGTGAGTAGTCAATACCAACAGCTAAACCTATCATTACAGCTAGTGTAAGAGTGAAGTTTGGAATATCAAAGATATATGTTAATAATGCGATGATACCAACACTTGAACCTAAACCGATGATTGCACTAATAATTGGCATACCAGCTGCGATAAGTGAACCAAAGGTAATAAGTAAGATTACGAATGCTACGACGATACCGACAATTTCTGATGTACCACCAGGTTCAGCATTCATAGCGCCACCTTGAGTTTTTTCAATTTGCACATTGTGGTTGTCAGTTACATCTTTTAATTCTTTGTCGATGATATGTTTAGAAGAATCTTTTAATCCAGTTTGTGGAACTACATAACTTACGTTAGCGATAGCAGTATCGCCTTCATCATTAACTTGACCACTGTCATATGGATTAGAGATATTTTGGATATAATCATCATTTTGTCTGATATTGTCTAAAGCATCTTCAATATCTTTCTTCGTATCTTTATTATTGAGTCCATCATTCTTATTAGAATGGAAGACTATTTTCATCGAGGCTTTCTCGCTGTCCTGATGAAATTCTTTACTGATTTTATCGTTTGTGTCTAATGACTTAAGGCCATTCATAGTTATGTCACTGTCAAACTTCGGTGAGTTTATCATTAATGGCGTGATAATGACACCTAGTATAACAAGCCATCCTATAACACTTAGCCATTTGTTCTTAGCTATAAATTTTCCTAGTTTGTATAATAGCTTTGCCAAGACATTTCCCCCTATTTCATTAATTTATATCGCTTAAAGTATGGGTAGTGTGTTGATGATTTGTGAGCAATTACATTAAATCGATACCTCAAATTAAGCATATTTAAAATGTTACATTTGATAATGTAACAAGTTCTACCCACGTTCGGTACCATTAAAAGTTTTACGTCGTTGGAAAATGCAACACTTTGGAAAAATTGTTGGTGAAAATAGCGTGTATTAAGAGGATATATAAGAAAACAGGTAACCTCGTGATGATGGTATACCTGAAAATAATTTGGTATGTAGACTTGCGATGTAGTTAGTTCATTAAATAAAACAGGAGAAGTAATGCGCCTATTAAGACAAAAATTACGCCAGGAATATAAATTTTTTCTCTGAGGTCAATGTTACGTTGGTATGCAACAAATCTACTAATACCGATTAAAATTAGACCAAAAAGTAATAAAATGATGGAAAGAACGAGCATTAACCGTACCTCCTAATCAAAAAAGTACAAATAGTAAATTGATTAATATGTATATCTTTCTTTCAAATCTATTATATTATGTAAGCGTATTTTTTTATAGCGATTTATTAATATATTGTAAAATTGTTATAACTTTTTGGAATGTTTATTAACAAAATTTATACATTCTTAATATTTTATAAAGGTAATAATAAACTGACTTTTCAAACTATACGTATTTGAATTATTTTGAGAAAAGAAACAGAAAGCAACTGTAGAAGGGCGGATAGTATTAAAGAGCAATCATGTTAATAAATATTTAATCAACGTGATTGCTCAAATTTGCAGGAACTATTTAGTGTTATATATTAATGTGATGAAATCTTGGATAATAGAAGTGAGATGTCTATCATTACGGTATATGAGTGAGATGTAACTTGTGGTTGGGGCATTAGGCAAAGTCTTACTAATAATGCTTGAATGATGACTTATAGCATTTTCACTGACTAAACTTAAGTAATTTGAATCTTTTATTGTTGTAAGGATACTGCTAATACTATTGGTTTCCATGTGAACGTCTAAGTTGATAAAGTTCTTGTTACGCCATTCGTCTATACTGTCTCGAGTTGCTCCGCTATTATGAATGATAAAACGGTAACTACTAATATCTTCTAAAGTAAGATGATCTTTTTGAGCAAGTGGGTGACGTTTGTCCATAGCAAGCACTAATGGATTTTCATGAAGACGTTTGACTTGTAGTTCACCCTCGTTAAAACCTTTTTCAGCTATGACAGCAATATCAATCTTACGGTTTTTAACTTTCTCGATAATAATTGGCGCAGTATCTACTGTTAAGTTAATATCTATATTCGGATGTTCATGCATGTAGTTTTTAAATGTTGACGGTAAAATGCTATAGATCGGAGCGTGACTCGCACCAATACTTAAAGTTCCTCGTTTAGATTGTTTGAAATCTTCCATCATATCTGTTGTTTCTTCTATTAAATTAAGCATTTTATTCGCATTCCGATAGAGTAATTCACCGGCTTCAGTGAGGTTGAAATGTTTACCTTTTTTGAAATATAGAGGTAATCCACATTCTTTGCTTAAGTTTTTTAAATGAAAAGTTACCGTTGGTTGTGTGATACCAAGTTTTTCAGCGACGGCGTTTTCGTTTTGTGCCTCAACGAAATGTTTAAAGATGAGTAATTGCTTTGTATTCATAAATTGATTTCCCCAAAATATATATTTTGTTTATACTATTTTCTATAATAAATAAAGAATTTTGAGGACACGTTAATAATTTGTTTAAAGTTAGTTAAACAGTGGATTTATATTAATATGCAATAAGTCGTAGGTTAGGAGAGAAGGAAGTATGAAAGAAAGGATACTTGTGGTTTCTGATATACACGGTCATCGGAAGGCACTCGTCACTCTTTTAAAGGCAGTTAATTTTAATGTGAGAAAAGATCAACTCGTTTTAATGGGAGATTATGTTAATAATGGACCCGATTCATTTGGGACTTTGAAGTTAGTGAAACGGTTAAAACGTCGAGGTGCACTTGCCTTGGCTGGCAATCATGAGATGCGTTGGTTAGAAAGTAAAGATAAAAAAATCAAACGCTGGCACAAATTTTTAAGAGAATTGTCGACAATCGAGGTCATAGATAATTACATATTTGCGCATGCTGGTATAGATACGTCTAAGCCTTTAAATAAACAGATTAAGGAATATACTACTGGTCATTATAACCATAATTTAAATAGAAACATCCCTAAAAATAAATATTTGATACATGGTCATATTCCTAATTATCGCTATGGGTTAAAAAATGATGAATTATATAAAAAGAAAAATATACTAGATATTGATACAGGTGCTGGTCATAATAAATTCTTATCTCTTATAGATTTAACTAATGCGTACCAATACTCTGTTAAGGTTACAGATACTAAAAAAATCAACACTAAACGTATAAAATTATAAAAATCTAAGACTGGTCAATGTTTGGAACCTTTAATTAATTTTCAAAAAATAGAAGTATAAGTTTTAAATTAAATGTTATATAATGAAGTGGAATATTAATAAAAAGGGTGACATGCATGAAGAAGCTTAGACAACATTCTAAATTTAATTCGTATTTAAAAGTGTCATGTTCAGTGTTGTTAATGAGTGGAACATTAGTGGGTTATGGATTTACCAAAGATGGATTTGCACAATCAAATGACCGCATTGACAACGTTTCAAGTGAAATGACATCTGTTCAAAATAAACTTGATAAAGCGATAGATAAAGCGAAAGCAAAAATTGACCGTTTGAAGTACCTACAAGCCACTGATATTAAGAGTTATAAAGAAGATATTGAAGATGCACGTAATCAGTCTGAAATTGATCAAATTTTAAGGGATGCACAGGAAGAAGACCGTATATCAAATGAGGAAAGTACTAAAGAAACTGGTGAAAAAGCAAGCACTTCAAATGAATCTTCACTCTCAACTGCTAAGCAATCATCAACGAATGAAGAAAATAAGCTAGATGAATTAGATAAAGTAATAGCCGATTTAGATTCTTTATCTGAAAAGGTTGATACCCATCAACAAAATGGCGATATGAAGTCGGAACAAGATTCCACAAATAATAATGAAAATAGCCAAATAAGTAGTGGACAATCAGCATCTTCTCAAAACAATAAGAATCAAATAAATGATAAAAATGATGATACCTCAATATTGGATGAAATGGATAATGTTAAAAATGACATAGAATCAACTAAAGAAAGTGCACATTCATCTGTAGAAGATATTCGAGATCAAACTGAATCATCCATTCAAGAGGACAATTCAACAAAATCGCATTCAAAAGATAATACTAATACTGCATCAGATAAAAGTATTCTAAATGGTATCAAACAGATAGATAAAGATGATGTAAGCCATAAGTCAAACAAGATTGATTCAAAAGAGGGTCATGTTGATGCATTAACTGACGAATTATCTGCTAATCAAAAAATTGACCAAGCCATTACAAAAGTTGAAAATCAACAAGATAACACATCGAAACGTTATAGTGACCATAAACTTGAGCAATTGAGACAGTTAGAACAACAAGTAAAGCAAAACAACAATTTGACTAATGAGCAAAAGCAAAATGTTGAAAAAGATATTAGAAATGTTCGACAAAATGTTAAAGCGAACCGAGATGAAATAAGCGGCCATTTAGAACAATCTTCAAATAAGCAAGCAACAGTCGAACAAATCTTAGGAAGTGTCTTTAGTAAAAACGAAGCTCAAAAGATAGCCAAGCAGATTAAAACTAACGGTCAGTCAGATAAGCAAATAACAGATCAAATGATGAAACATATCGACAACCTCAAAACGACAACAAGTGATGATATTTTGGCATCCATGTTTGATCAAGCGCCTGATAAAGAGGCTTTAATCAAAACATTGCTTTCAACACGTTTAGGAAATAATGAGGCATCACAAATAGCTAAACAGCTTGCTAAAGAGAACTTATCTAGCTCAGAATTAGTAAATCAAGTGAAGCAAAAAATTAACGCAAATCAAAAAATAACAGCTGATGATATTCTTAAAGACATACTTGATAAATCGTCAGACCCTAAACAAACCATCGAAACGTTATTAGCTACAAAGTTAAATCAAACACAAGCGAAGGCGTTGGCAGATCTTATTGCTAGAGCTCAAACGGATAAAGCTGATGCGTTAGATTTAGTGAAAAACGCATTAAACGGTACTGCTAGTGATTTATTACAGTTGCAAAATAAACTCGACACTGCAAAAAATAATTTGAATTATATCTTAGATCCTATTACCAATAGACCTTCACTATTTGATCGCATTAATGGTAGTACATCAAGTTCTAATCTTCTTAATCAAGGGTCTCATTTACTAGATGGACTAACTGGTGGTGGTCTATTAGATGGTCTTAATTCAGGAGGAAGTCTGTTAGACAATATTGAAGATATTCCTAATCCTGTACAAGGATTATCATTGGGACAATTAGGCGATGATGATGGATTTTTAAGTGGCTTATTTGATGATGAAGGGAATCTATCTTTACCAAATACTGGAGAAGTAGTTAAAAAGTCTTGGCTACCAGTAACAGTGTTATTAGTGATTGCTGGGGTCAGTTTAATAGGGTTAGGTCGTCGTAAACAACAAAACACTAAACATTAAATACAAACTTAAAGCGTGGATAACTGAGTAATCATTACTTACTTATGTTATCTACGCCTATTTTTTGAAAAAGAGGCTCAACATCGGTTAGGAAAGCGCTTGCACAATTCTTAGAAAATAGCAAGTGAATTTTGAGAAATTATTGGTAAAGTTATGTGAAATAATTATGGAATAATCTAAAATATTTACACTTTATTTAATATTCATATTGATTGTAAAGTGCATTAGACATACACTAATAGTGGAAAAAGAAATTGAGAAATTTTTCACAAAGTTGCTTAATTAACAAATTTACACAAAGTATACGTTTTAAATGTGTATAGCATTTTCATAGATAAAAAAATACTTGAAGGGGTTGAAAAGCATGACACACACAAACGAAGTTACTAATAGCACTAGCAAAGGACGGAAAAAACGATTCTCGCTTAAGATGCCTGGCGCATTTACAATTTTATTTATTTTAACTGTAATCGCTGTTATGGCAACGTGGATGATACCGGCTGGTGCATACTCTAAGTTATCCTATGATGGCGGTGCTCATGAATTTAAAATTGTCGATGCTCATAATAAATCAAAAACAGTCCCTGGAACACAAGAACAATTAGATAAATTAGGTGTGAAAATTGATGTAGACCAATTTAAATCAGGTGCCATCAATAAACCTATCTCAATTCCTGGAACATACGAACGATTAGAACAAAAACCTGCTGGACCAGATCAAATTACATCAAGCATGGTTAACGGTACAATTGAAGCAGTCGATGTAATGGTATTTATTTTAGTATTAGGTGGACTCATTGGTGTTGTACAAAAGAGTGGTTCATTTGAATCAGGACTTTTAGCACTTACTAAAAAAACTAAAGGTCATGAATTTTTACTTGTATTCATGGTGTCAGTATTAATGGTACTAGGTGGTACGCTTTGTGGTATTGAAGAAGAAGCGGTAGCATTTTATCCAATACTCGTACCCATCTTTATTGCCATGGGATATGATTCAATTATCTGTGTTGGGGCAATCTTCCTAGCAAGTTCTGTAGGTAGTACATTCTCAACAGTTAACCCATTCTCAGTTGTTATCGCATCAAATGCAGCAGGTACAACATTCGTAGATGGTTTATATTGGAGAATTGTTGGCTTAATTGTGGCAACAATTTTCACAGTAGGTTATTTATACTGGTACGCTAAAAAAATTAAAAAAGATCCTAAAGCATCTTACACATATGAAGATAAAACTAAATTTGAAAATCAATGGTCAGTTATTAACGATAATGGCGGAGAAAAACCTTTTACACTACGCAAAAAAATCATTTTAATTTTATTCATCTTACCATTCCCAATCATGGTATGGGGCGTTATGACACAAGGTTGGTGGTTCCCAATCATGGCCTCAATGTTCCTAGCATTTACAATTGTAATCATGTTAATGGTAGCATTAGGTAAAGATGGACTTGGCGAGAAAGTGGTCGTCGATGCATTTGTAGAAGGTGCATCAAGTTTGGTAGGGGTATCACTAATCATTGGTTTGGCACGTGGTATCAATATGATTATGAATGATGGATTAATCTCAGATACAATCTTGAACTTCAGTTCATCACTTGTACAAGGTGTAAGTGGACCGATCTTCATTGTAATATTGTTGATTATCTTCTTCTTCCTAGGTTTCATTATTCCATCATCTTCTGGTTTAGCAGTGCTTGCAATGCCAATCTTTGCACCACTTGCTGATACAGTAGGTATTCCTAGATTTGTTATCGTAACAGCATATCAATTTGGTCAATATGCAATGTTATTCTTAGCACCAACAGGATTGATAATGGCAACATTACAAATGCTAGACATGAAGTACTCTCACTGGTTGAAATTCGTATGGCCAGTCGTTGCCTTCGTATTCATCTTCGGTGGTGGCATGCTTGTCACTCAAGTATTAATTTATTCATAATAGAAGAATTAAATATTAGAACTGTCAACGGTGTCTACGACGCTGTTGGCAGTTTTTTAATAGGTATGGTCTTTAAATTCGAAAAATTTATGTATATTATTTTGAAAATGTTTTTCATTTTAGGTAATGATATTGATTAAAATTTTCTTTAGTATTATATTTCTATTTAAGAAAGCGTTGTCAGTACGAATATAGAGTGATTTTATTTCAAAGGAGGTAATAAAAATGAATAAATTATTTGAGAAAGCACAACAATTTGGGAAATCATTCATGTTACCAATTGCCATTTTACCAGCAGTAGGTCTATTACTTGGGATTGGTGGAGCATTGAGTAATCCTAATACTGTAAAAGCATATCCATTTTTAGATATTACATTACTACAAAACATATTTACGCTAATGTCTTCTGCTGGAAACATTGTTTTTCAAAATTTACCAGTAATATTTGCTATTGGTGTAGCTATAGGATTAGCACGTAGTGACAAAGGAACAGCAGGATTAGCAGCACTAATTGGCTTTTTGATAATGAATGCAACTATGAATGGAATGCTACAAATTACAGATGATTTAGCAAAAACAACAGAATTAGCTCAAAAAGGACAAAGTATGGTATTAGGCATCCAAACAATTGAGACGGGTGTGTTTGGTGGTATCGTAACAGGTATTTTAACAGCATATTTACATAATAAGTTTAATAAAATTGAATTACCTGCCTATTTGGGCTTCTTCAGTGGTTCTCGTTTTGTACCTATTATTACTGCAGTTAGCTCAATATTTCTAGGCGTAATTATGTTTTTTGTTTGGCCAACAGTACAGAGTTGGATTTTTAATGCCGGAGGATTAGTTGAAAAGACTGGAGCTATTGGAACATTCTTCTTTGGATTTATATTACGTCTATTAGGTCCTTTTGGATTGCATCATATTTTTTACTTACCATTTTGGCAAACAGGACTTGGGGGCTCATTAGAAGTAAATGGACATATGGTACGAGGTACTCAAAATATCTTTTTAGCCCAATTAGGTGATCCGAGTGTAACACATTACTTCTCTGGTATATCTAGATATATGTCTGGTCGATTTATTACGATGATGTTTGGGTTGTGCGGTGCAGCATTAGCTATTTACCATACAGCTAAGCCAGAGCATAAAAAAGTAGTTGGAGGATTAATGTTATCAGCTGCATTGACATCATTCCTAACAGGTATAACTGAACCATTAGAATTTTCATTTTTATTTGTTGCACCTGTTTTATATTTAATTCATGCTTTCTTAGATGGATTAGCATTTATGATGGCGGATATATTTAATATTACAGTAGGACAAACATTTAGTGGTGGATTCATTGACTATATATTATTCGGTGTACTACAAGGTAATTCTAAAACGAATTACTTATGGGTTTTACCAATTGGAATCGTTTGGTTCTGCTTATATTACATTATTTTTAGATTCTTAATTATTAAATTTAATTTCAAAACACCTGGACGTGAAGATAAAGAACAAATTGAAAGTGTTGAAGCTACGGAACGTGCTGATACTATTATCAAAGGTTTAGGTGGTGCTACTAATATTGAGGAAGTAGACTGTTGTGCTACTAGACTTAGAGTAACTTTAAAAGATGGATCATTATTAAGTAAAGATACTTTAATGACAACAGATGCTAAAGGTGTCATTATTCGAGGTAATGGTGCCCAAATTGTCTACGGACCACATGTTACAACAATTAAAAATGAAGTCGAAGAAGTTTTAGAGCAAAAATCATAAAAGATAAATCGGATAAACGCTTAATCTAATAAAAATAGGCAATTTCTATTGTAATAAAATAGAAATTGCCTTTTTGATCTATTATTTAAATTACTTTAATTAATCTAGCTCACATCAGCTTTATTTAGGTTCAATATAGTGTAAGTCTTCAGCTGTGCTTGCATCGATTGTACGATATGATACGATGCCTAAACCTTTTACATTAGATTCTGAGATGACGATAGAGCCATCTTTATTTACCTTTTCAACAAAGGCAACATGACCATATATATCATGCGCACCAGCTTGTCCTGCTTCAAAGACTACTGCGCTATGTGTAGACGGTGTTTGACTGACATCATAGTTATCACTTTCTGCACGATTATCCCAGTTATGGGCATCTCCCCAGTCGCTACCTACTTTCTTACCAAATTGTTGAACACGTTCGTATACATACCATGTACATTGACCTTGAGGATAAGGTGATGACGAATCTGTGATTTCAAATGATTTAAACTCACTACCTGAAGCATCTTCTCCACTAGATGTTTGTTTAGCATAGCGATCTAAATCTGGCATTTTTTTCTTATCAAAATCAGTTAAGTGATAGTGCTTGATTAAGCTATTTAATTTAGTAGCATAGTTAGGGTCTGTAGCATACGTACGGCTTAAATGTCGTGTCGCATCACGATAATCTATAGCTTCATGCTTCCAAGTAGGTTTATAAATTGTTGGATTACCGTCGATACCATTTTTAATTAAATCAGCATAATCTTCCAATGATGCTTTAGTACTTGGATATTTACGGAACCCAGCATTAATACTAAACATACTGTTGTCACTACCAGCTTCTAGCGTATTAAAGTTTACAGATTGTCCTTTATAACTACCTTTAATACCAAATAAATTATAATTAGGTGCTTGTGCTAAGGTACTGTTTCCTGAACTAGATTCAAGAATAGCTTGAGCAATCATAACTGAGGCATAAAGATCTTTATCTTGACCAATCTTATGTGCATCTTTAGCGATAGACTTAATAAAGTCACGCGTACCTTTATTTTCAACAACTGTTATATCGCCATCCGTTACGTCACTACCATTAAGTTGAGGTAATGTTTGGAACAAACTAGTTGAACGCGTATTACTTTGCTTAAAGTCATCTTCAAATGACTGTGCAGGTGTAGTTTTATGTTCAAGCTCCTTCTTAGTTGGCAACTGAGGGTTACTTGCTTTAGTCGTGTTGTTTTTTGTTTTTTCACCCTTAGATGTGTTTGTTTCGTTATCCTTTTTAGATGATTCGAAATTTTGATGCGTCTTTTTAGCATCTTCACTATACTTATCGAGCACAGTGTCTAAGGCAGATTCAGATAGACTATTACTATCAGAAGATGATGTTTTACTAGAATCATTTTTTGAGTCAGTGCTTGTGTCGTCATTATATGATTGATGATTAGTGGTATCTGTATTATTACTTCCTTGATTATCTTTATCATCATCTGTTTCATCTGAGACGAAATCATCAATAGCATCTAACGCTTTACTAACACTTGCATCGTCCTTATCTTGATTGGCAGTTGATTGTTGTTTTGTATCTATCTCATCTTGTCGTGAAGTCTTATCTGATTGGTTAGCTTGCTCACTACTTTGCTGTACGTCATCATGTTCGCGATTCGTTGTGTCAGAAGATGAAGCGCTATGTTCTGTTTGATCTTGGTCTTGTGAATCAGTATCTTGCTCATTTGTAGAATGCGTGTCATCATCTGTTTCATTAGTGCTTGCGGGTTGCTCATAATCTGAAATATCACTATCGAAATTAAATAATGATGCAATTAAATGAGTTAGGCTAAATCCGTTTTGATATAAATCAGGATTTAAAAAGTTAGAAGCAGGTAAACCACTAGAATGAGTTGCGTCAAAGATTGGAGAAAGGGGTGTACGGTAAGTGTTATTTGTATCTTTATCACGCTTTTGATGACTGCGAGATACGCTTGTGTTGTCATCATCTTTCTCCTCTGATGACGTATTTGATGACTTAGACTTTTCTCGTTTTATCTTGTTCTTCGAATCTTCCTTAGTAGGTGCTTCAGAAGATGTGTTATCGGACTGAGTATCGTCTGGTTGAGATGCTTCATTAGTATTATTGTCATTTACATCTTCATTATGATTAGTCTGTTCTTCTTGTGTGCTAGATGATTTCATCTTATCATCTTCGTTTGTGTCTTCAGCATGTGCAATGCTAGTCGTAAATGTTGGCAATACTAGCGTTGTTGTTAAAAAGTAAATCATGAATTTATGCTTCGACATTACGCTCTTTTCCTCCTATCAAATTAACTATGGTGGTATGCGAATATATCAGAATTTGATATAATATTTATTATGATTTTTAGTTGATAAGTATCAACTAATTATTACTTTGCTCAATAAAAGTATTATACTAACTCTATAAAGAAAAAAACAATACTTAATATCATTTTGAGATAAAATCTTAATATTTCATTTTTAGGAGTGTGAAAATGAAAAACGCACTAAAATTATTTATAACGGACTTGAAGCGAGTTGCTAAGACGCCAGCAGTTTGGGTTATACTAACAGGACTTGCGATATTACCGTCTTTCTATGCTTGGTTCAACTTATGGGCTATGTGGGATCCTTATAGCCATACAGGTCATATCAAGGTTGCCGTTGTGAACGAGGACAAGGGTGACAAAGTTCGTGGCAAGAAAATTAATGTTGGTAATACATTAGAAGACAATCTTAAGAAAAACGATAAATTTGATTGGCAATTTGTTAGCCGGGAAAAGGCAGACCATGAAATTAAAATGGGTAAATATTATGCTGGCATATACATACCTAAAGAATTCTCGCATCAAATTACTGGCACATTAAGAAAGAAACCACAAAAAGCCGATATCGAATATAAAGTTAATCAAAAAATCAATGCCGTCGCACCGAAAATGACTGATACAGGGTCAACGGTCATCGTTGACGAAGCAAATAAACAGTTCAACGAAACCGTCACGAAAGCGTTACTACAAGAAGCGAACAAAGTGGGTATTCAACTTGAAGATGAAGTACCTACAATTAATAAAATAAAAAATGCAGTTTATGCGGCACATGACTCATTACCACAAATCAATAAAATTGCGGATCGTATTGAATATTTGAATGATCATCAGGATGATCTTGATAAATATGCAAATCAATTCCGTGCATTAGGTAATTACAAAGGCGATATTTTAGACGCCCAACAAAAGCTTAATGATGTGAATGCAGCCATTCCGTCACTTAACGAAAAGGCAAAACTCATCTTAGCACTTAATGAATATATGCCGAACATTGAGAAACTATTAGATGTAGCTTCTAATGATATACCGGCACAATTTCCTAAGATTAATAGAGGCGTGGATATTGCTAGTGAGGGGCTTGATTTAGCGAATACGCGTTTAAATGATGCACAAGGTTATCTTACATCTGCTCAGCAACGCGTAGGTGATTATCAAGAAGCGGCAGGGCGTGCTCAAGAAGTAAATAACCAAGCCAATAGTGCATTGCGTCAACAAAGTACGTCGGGACTTCCTCAATATCAAATTCAGAAGTTGAGCACAGATAGTAGCCAGGACACTGTGAATGATAATCAAATTGTCTCAAACAATGACGTGAAGTCTATGAATAGTGCGCTTGCAGAAGCATTATTAACACTTTCAAGTAATTCTGATAATCAAGCGAAAGCAACACAGTCAGACATTAAAGCCTTGAAAGATATATCTTATGGTGTTATTGGTTCTAATCGACCGACTGAATTTAATGACATGTTACGTAATTTAAAAACACGTCTTGAAAATAGCTCGAAAAGTAATCAACAATTGATAGACGTATTAAAAGAATTAGAAAAAAGAGAACATGTCGATTTATCGTCGCAAATTAAACAAGTTGAGAGTGCCAATAATCGTATCAGCGATTCATTACGTTCAACGAATCAACTCATTGATGCACTAAAAAATGGTAGTTCAGGTAAAGCAGAAGCAGTTAACGTATTGCGTTCGTTACCAGATTTAAATAAAGCGTTAGGTAACTATCGTGATTTCATTAAAAACGACTTAAACAATCGTTTGTTAGTTGTATCTAATCAAATTACACAAGAATTAAGCAAAGGTCAGAATACGTTATCAGACGTTCAATCTAAATTAAATACGATTAATCGTGTTATCATTGCTGGTCAGGATATAGTTACAGATGGACAGAATCGTATAGCTAACATTCAAAGTGAATTACCTGCTTTAGAACAAACCTATATTAATGCTATGCAAACTGCTCAGAAATATTTCCCTACAGTGAAAAAAGACGTAGCGAATGCAGCTGACTTTGTTCGTAATGATTTGCCAGATTTAGAGCAACAACTTGCGAATGCTACAGCAACAGTAAATACGAACTTACCGACATTGTTCAATAAGTATGACAATGCCGTTGATTTATTAAATCAAAATCAACCACGTGCGAAAGAAGCGTTAGCAAACGTAGCTAATTTCTCTGAAAACCGTTTGCCAGATATTGAAAAAGATTTAAACAAAGCGAATAAAATATTTAAAAAATTAGATGAAGATGATGCGGTAGATAAAGTGATTGATGCGTTGAAGAATGACTTGAAGAAACAAGCCGACGTGGTTGCGAATCCTATTCATAAGAAACAAGTAGATGTCTTCCCAGTTAAAGATTATGGTTCAGGTATGACACCATTCTATACGTCATTATCTATATGGGTAGGGGCATTATTACTAGTAAGTTTATTGTCTGTAGATAATAAACATGAAGCCTTGGAAGATGAGTTAACGAAACGTCAAATTTATTTAGGTAAAGGTGCTTTCTTTATAATGATGGGTATCATTCAAGCATTGATTGTAACGATTGGTGACTTGGTTATTTTGAAAGCGCAGGTTGAATCACCGACATTGTTTATCTTAGTCGCACTGTGTGGTGCTATTGTCTTTAATACGATTGTGTATACATGCGTGTCATTACTTGGAAACCCAGGTAAAGCTATTGCAATCATTTTACTAGTATTACAAATTGCTGGTGGTGGAGGAACATTCCCAGTTGTAACTGCACCTAAGTTCTTCCAAACGATTTCACCATATTTACCATTCACGTATGTGATAGATTCCTTACGTGAAACGGTAGGTGGCATTGTACCAGAAATTTTAATTACGAAAATGATTATCTTAATACTATTTGGACTAGGATTCTTTATTTTAGGCATCTTAGTCAAACCAGTCTTAGATCCAATTATGCGTAAAATTTCTAAACGCGTGGCTGAAAGTAAAGTAACTGAGTAGTTACGGAAACGATATTTGTACTATAAAAAGCATTCTAACCTTATAAATGGGCTAGAATGCTTTTTATGTGCTATATATTTATTGTTGCTATGTTTAATTTTTATCTTTAGAATCACTTGAATTACCAGAACTACTTGAACTTTGTGTTGAACTATTGTTAGTTGTCGTTTTATTCTGTGTGCTAGGTTGTGATGTTGATGGCTGTTGCGTAGAAGGTTGTTGTGTACTTGGTTGTTGTGTTGTTTGAGTTTCTTTAGTATTTTTTTCTGAAGTAGCACTTTCTGAACTCTTTTGTCTTGAACTGCTTTCTTTTGTTTTAGATTCTTGTGTTCGAGTTGTCGAGTTATTTTGTTGTGTAGAATAACTTTGTTGCGTGTTTACAGTGTTGTTTGACTTTGGTTCTGATTGTGCATTTTCTCCATTATTAGATGTAGTAGATTGCTCATCAGTTTGTTCTTCTTTCGTTTTATCTTTCTTCTCTTTTTTATCATGCTTCTCAGTTTTATGATCATCACTTGAATTTGATTGTTTAGTACCAGTTGCTGCAAAGAATATTGAAAAACCTAAAGCAACAACAAGTAATAAAATGACGATACCTGCCAATACTTTTTTCAAGGTGTATCCTCCGTCCTTAATTCATTTCTTTATCTTATTATAATAAAACTTCATAAAATAGATAGTATTTACACAATTTTATAATATTAAATTTTGTTTACTAAAATTTTTGATAAATAGGTCTTAAGTACAGTGAATGTTTGTATGTATTGTGCGATAATATAAATGAAGTGTAATTCTAATATAGAAAGAAGGACTAACATGAATAAAGTAGTTAAAACTATTGCCTCAACAACATTAGCATTTGGAACACTTTTAGGAGTGAGTAGCGCTGTATTACCAGTACAAGATACTGCTCATGCAGCAACGCAAACTAAAGGGTATTACTACTCTTATAATGGTTACGTTGATAAAGACGCTAAATTCTTAACAGACAAGAACTTTATTAACGCAATCAAACACGACAACATTAAATTTAATGGTATCAAACTTGCTAAAACAAATAGCACAACTGTAAAAGAAAAGTATAATCAGAAATTTACTGGCGTAACAAGCAATGGCAAAAAAGCGAATAAATTACAATTTATAGTTAAAGGCGATTTAACGTACAGTCAACTTAAAAAAGCTTATGGTAAAGATTTGAAAAAAGTAAAAGGCAACAATAATGTTAAAGGTAGCGGTATTTACGTTTATAAACCAAATAAAGATGGTTTAGCAACATCATTTGTTCTTAATAACAATAAAGTTGTAGAAGTAGATATTAGTTACGTAGGCTTTACAACAAGTAAATAATATTTAGAAGAGCGCATAAATGGGACTTCCTCATCTATGCGCTTTAATTTATCTCTAGTTAAAATAAAACTCATGTTTCAGTGATATGAGTCACTAATTACGCAACACACTTACTCTACATTACAAATAACCTCAAAATCGAGTTTCATCGTTTGTGAACCGTTCTCGTTACTAATTGTGATACAGCGATTTAGCGAGTCGATACGACGTATATACGCTGCAATTGATTGGATATAGCCATTTCTCCAATAACTAATCATTGCCAGTTGGTGCTGTGTGAATTTATATGTGAGCTGTCGATTGATATTTTCGAATTGATCATCTGACAATGAAGGCATGGCAATTTTATTCTGTTCCTCAATAAAATCATTCAATTGTTGATATTGTTCTGGCATTGTTGCAAAGGGAGCCCACTTCACCATGCCACGTCCTTGAGGAATGTTAGCGTCTAGATATTGTCTTGGTATTTTACGATAATCTGTTTCATATTTATACTCATCTGGCGCATTAGGATTTGGAATCATGTTAACCACCTCAAATTCATTATAGAACATATGTTCGCATTTTGGAAGTGGTTTTCTACAATATAAAGTAATTTTATATTTATTTTGGAAAAGTAAAAAAACTATATAAAAGAGCCATAAGTTTAACAAAGGGGAAGTAAACTTATGGCTATAGTTATTACATAATATAACTTTTTGTGAAGGAGTTAATGGGGATGTTACTCCTATATTTAGTATAACATAATTTATATAAAAAAATTATTTAACGATTTGTGAAATTTAATTTTGTGTAATTATAAACAACATTACATCAAATATTAAACACTTCTAATTAGTTAACCAAAATTGTATAACAATCAAGAATGGCGTATGATATGTTTAGTTATAAAGAAAGAAGGCTTCTAATTTGAGAAAAATTACAAAAACATTAGTCGCAACGACATTAGCACTAAGCACATTATTTGGTGTAGGTGTTACAAGTGCATTGACGGACACATCTATTGCACATGCTGAATCTAAAGCTACAACAAACACAACTCATTCTAAAGCGAATGCGACATCTGCATATTACAATTATAAAGGATATGCAGGTCAAGACGTATCTTTTGTATTAGATAAACATTTTAAAAATGCGGTAAAAGCTGAAAATGTTACATTCAATGGTATTAAATTGAAAGCAACAACATCATCTAAAAATGTGAAAAAATATGATCAATATTTTAGAAACGTTTCGAAAGATGGTAAAACAGCATCATTACTTGATTTAAACGTAACGGGTAAAATGACATTGGATCAATTAAATAAAACTTACGGTAAAGATTTACAAAAGGTAAATAACCAAAAGCATAATACAACAGGTATCTATTTCTACCAACCAAATTCAAAAGGAATGACGGTATGGTTTGATGTAGATAACGGTAAAGTTGATCGCGTGGTAATAGGTTATAGCACTGTAAAACAAGCTATGAAAGAATCAAAATAGCATAACTTGAAAGACACCTCAATAGTTGGATGATAAATCTTACTTTTGGGGCGTTTTTATGTAAATAATTAAATTTATAACAGATTTTATGAAATACCCCACACAAAGAAAGACAAAAAAATGATACGTTAAAAGTAAAACATAAATATAGCAGTAGGCTGTATAGGGATAGAGGGAGTTTATAATATGAAAAAGAATAAACGTCTAGATCTCATCGCAACGGTAGTTAAGAATAACCGATTTAACAAAAAGGAAGAGATTGCAGATTACATCGATACGCATTTCGGGGTGCGCTATAGCGTAACTACGATTTCAAGAGATTTGAAAGAATTAAAGATTTTTAAAGTTCCAGCTGTAAGTAATCAATCCTATTATAAGAAGTTAGATAATACGCAACAAATGGATGCTAAAACGAAACTGCTACATTATTATGACAGTGAAATTAAAAATATCATAATAAAAGATAGCTACATACTTATCAAAACATCTCCAGGATTTGCGCAATGCATTAATTATTTCATTGATCGAATGAATATTAATGAAATATTAGGGACAGTAGGTGGCAATGACACATTGATGGTACTAACTAATTCTGAAGAAATGGCTAAATATGTGCATTATAAATTATTTAATCATAAATATTCAAATTAATGTATAAAATATAATGTGGATTTACTTTTTTATATTATCTATAATAGAGTGTAACACACCTAAATTATAATGTTCATAACCTAAGTAGTTATATAATTGTAGATACAAATCACGGGTGTTTATAAATACAGAATAATGCATAAAAAACTTTTCTTAAAAATATTATCATACGAAAATAAATGGAATATACATAAAAAGCACCAAATGCCCAATGATTTTGTATATTCAATCACAAATATGCATTGAATAACCAGAAAGCATGAACTAGCACACGTTCATATTGTGAAAACAATCACATAAACTTTTTTGAAAGCGCTTTATACTCTAATTGTAGATAAATAAAGGAGGAAATGAATATGACACAAGGACCTATTCAAGTAAACAGTGAAATCGGTAGATTAAAAACAGTATTACTCAAACGACCTGGTAAAGAATTAGAAAATTTAGTACCAGATCACTTAAGTGGCTTGCTATTCGACGATATTCCTTATTTAAAAGTGGCGCAAGAAGAACACGACAAATTTGCACAAACACTTCGTGATGAAGGTGTGGAAGTTGTTTATTTAGAAAAACTAGCAGCTGAAGCAATTGCAGATAAAGATGTGCGAGAACAGTTCATTGACGACATTCTTGCAGAATCTCAAAAAACAGTATTAGGACATGAAGCTGAAATTAAAACGTTTTTTGCGAAGTTATCAGATCAAGAATTAATCGATAAAATTATGGCTGGTGTGAGAAAAGAAGAAATTGAACTAAAAACAACACATCTCGTTGAATACATGGATGATAGATATCCATTCTATTTAGACCCAATGCCTAACCTTTACTTTACACGTGATCCTCAAGCATCAGTAGGTAGAGGTATGACAATTAACAGAATGTATTGGAGAGCACGTCGCAGAGAATCACTATTTATGACATACATTTTAAAATATCATCCAAGATTTAAAGATGCAGATGTACCAGTATGGTTAGACCGAAACTCACCATTTAATATCGAAGGTGGAGATGAATTAATTCTATCTAAAGAAGCTTTAGCCATTGGTATATCTGAACGTACATCAGCACAAGCAATTGAACGCTTAGCACGTAATATATTTAAAGATGAATCTACGACATTCAAGAAAGTAATTGCGATTGAAATTCCAAATAGTCGTACGTTCATGCATTTAGATACAGTATTCACAATGATTGACTACGATAAATTCACAGTGCATTCAGCTATTTTCAAAGAAGAAAATAACATGAATTTATTTACGATTGAATACGATGAAGCAAAAGATGATATCAAAATTACACATTCTAATAAACTACGTGAAACGCTAGCAGACGTACTTGGCGTTGAAAAAATCGAGTTTATCCCAACTGGTAATGGTGACGTGATAGACGGCGCACGTGAACAATGGAATGACGGTTCAAATACGCTATGTATACGCCCAGGTGTGGTCGTTACTTATGACCGAAACTACGTATCAAACCAATTACTTCGTGATAAAGGCATTAAAGTGCTTGAAATTACTGGTAGTGAACTTGTTCGTGGACGTGGGGGCCCAAGATGTATGAGCCAACCATTATTTAGAGAAGATATTTAAAGTATTTCGAGCAAACGTAAGGACTTTTTTGAAAAATACATCGCAGGGAAAGTGATGTAGAAATATAACACAAGGAGAAGGGTTTGAAGCAGGGTTACCAGACAATTGAATAATGATGCTTCAAGCCCTTAATTTAAAAGTAATCCTCCTTAGAAGGGGAAATGAATTATGAATGAATCAGACACAAACAAACTTGGTAAAACGTCACTTATTGGCTTAGTCATTGGTTCTATGATTGGTGGCGGTGCGTTCAATATCATTTCTGATATGGGTGGTCAAGCCGGTGGTTTAGCAATTATGATTGGATGGATTATCACCGCAATCGGAATGATTTCACTCGCATTTGTCTTCCAAAATCTCACTAATGTAAGACCGGACTTAGAAGGTGGAATTTACAGTTATGCACAGGCTGGATTTGGCGACTTTATTGGTTTCTCAAGTGCTTGGGGCTACTGGTTTGCTGCGTTTCTAGGTAACGTAGCCTATGCAACATTATTGATGTCAGCAATAGGTAACTTCTTCCCAATCTTCAAAGGTGGTAATACGCTACCAAGTATTATCGTCGCTTCTTTCTTATTATGGGGTGTGCACTTCTTAATACTTAGAGGTGTTGAAACCGCAGCTTTTATCAATAGTATTGTAACTGTTGCAAAGTTAATTCCTATATTCTTAGTCATCATTTGTATGATTGTAGTATTTAATTTCGATACATTCAAAGCAGGGTTCTACGGAATGACAAGCGGTGGTACAGGTATATTTAGTTGGGGCGATACAATGTCTCAAGTTAAGAGTACAATGCTTGTAACCGTATGGGTATTCACTGGTATTGAAGGTGCAGTGGTATTCTCAGGTCGTGCTAAATCGAAAAAAGACGTAGGTACTGCTACAGTAATTGGACTTGTTTCAGTACTTGTTATTTACTTCTTAATGACTGTATTGGCACAAGGCGTCATTCAACAAAATCAAATTGCTGATCTTGCAAGCCCATCAATGGCACAAGTGTTAGAACATATCGTTGGTCATTGGGGTTCAGTACTCGTTAACATTGGATTAATTATTTCTGTTTTAGGTGCATGGCTTGGTTGGACATTACTAGCTGGTGAGCTACCATTTATAGTGGCTAAAGATGGCTTGTTCCCGAAATGGTTTGCTAAAGAAAATAAAAATAAAGCACCAATCAATGCATTATTAATTACAAACATTCTAGTACAAATATTCTTAATTAGCATGTTATTTACAGACAGTGCATATCAATTTGCGTTTTCACTTGCATCAAGCGCGATTTTAATTCCGTATATGTTTAGTGCCTTTTATCAATTGAAATACACAATTGAGCATAAAGGACACGCTACAGTGAAACAATGGGCAATCGGTATTATTGCATCAATCTATGCGATATGGCTTGTGTACGCTGCAGGTATTGATTACTTGTTATTAACCATGTTGCTCTACATCCCTGGTCTATTTGTTTATCGTTTCGTACAACGTAATAACCATAAACCATTAACGAAAGGTGACTATATCTTGTTTGCAGTCATTATCATACTTGCAATAATAGGTATCATTCGCTTAGCGATGGGAAGCGTTTCAGTATTCTAATAAAAAGTTTTAAAAGATTTAGGAGTGTATCTCAATGGCCGGAAAGACATATATCAACAACAGAGACAATGATTTAAGTGAAGGGCTCAAACAATTAGCGTCTTACTTAAATATTCCAACGGGTGTCATTCAAGCATTCAAGAGTGAGTGTTTCGTGCGACGTTACAATAAAGGACAAATCATATATTATTCATCTGATCAGCCCACCTATGTGTATTTGTTACTAGACGGTATTGTTTTGCGTGAAACAATTAATGAAGATGGGGACGCTTATCGTAAGCTTAATAAAGAGCAACTATTATTTCCGTTAAATCATCTCTTTCGAAAAATTGAATTAAACGAGATGTGCACAGCTATAACACCATGTAATGTAATAGGCATACCTAAAGATATGTTGGAATATCTTTGTAAAAATCATGACGACATATTTGTTACACTGTTCGAAAAGTTAAATAACGAACTTGAACTGCTAATGGAATACAATATGGCATTAACCACAAAGTTGGCGAGAGAACGTATTGAGAAAGTACTATATTATTTATGTCATGCAATAGGATACGATCATGATGAATTCTACGAAATTAAACATATCATGACCATTCAATTACTGAGTGATTTAGCAGGTATTTCACGTGAAACAACTGGCCATATTGTACATGAATTAAAAGAAGAGAAAAAATTAATAAAAAATGGCAAAAACTGGATGGTTATAAAGTAATAAATAAGACACAAAGCCCCCTTTATATACAAAAAGCGTTTATATTAAACTACCAAACCGATATAAACACAATAATTGCTACTTAAGACGTTGGTGACATTACTAACGTCTTTTTGTATGTTTGGGTAACACCTTTTTCAGAAAAAGTGTAAAATAGATATAATCATTTATTATTAGAAGGGGCGACAATCAACATGGCACTCATGACAATCAATTACTTATCACCATCTTTAGGTATGCAACAATCATTTGTAGCAATTATTCCAGAAGACGCCAGTTTCTTCGACGAAACACAATCACCTAAATCTTATAAATCACTTATGCTATTGCATGGATTATCAAGTGATGCAACGTCGTATACACGCTTTACCAGTGTTGAGCGATATGCAGATGAACATCAATTAGCCATTATTATGCCGAATGCAGATCATAGTGGCTATGCAAATATGACGTACGGTCATAGTTATTATGACCATATATTGGAAGTGTATCACTACGCACATAAGCTACTTCCATTATCACCAAAACGTGAAGATAATTTTATTGCAGGTCATTCGATGGGTGGTTACGGCACGATGAAATTTGCATTAACACAAGGAAGACTCTTCTCTAAAGCATCGCCATTGTCTTCTGTCTTTCAAGCGCAAGGGTTAATGGAACTTGATTATCCTGATTTCGCACCAAAAGCAATTACTGGGGAAGATACAACTATCAAGGGTACTGAACTCGATACATATCATTTAGTTGATGAAGCGGTCGAAAAAGGATTGACCATACCTAAGTTGTTGATTCAATGTGGTACAGAAGATTTCTTATATGAAGATAATCAACAATTTATGACATATTTGGATGATAAAGGAATTGACTATCAATATGAAGAAGGTCCAGGTCAACATGATTATGCGTTCTGGGATAAGGCCATCAAACGCACAATTGAATGGTTAGTAGAAGAATAGGAATGAAAAAGAATTTGGAATCAAAATGATGAATAATAGGGAGTGGGACAGAATTCTTTTTAAATTCGTCGTCCCACCCCCGCAAGGATGACTAGAACTGAAAAAAGCTTGATTTAAGCGCATTTTCAGTTCAGTCAGCTACTGCGAATTTGCAAAATAGCATCATCATATTATTTATGTCCCAGGCTCTTTTTGACATATTTAAAATGTTGAATATCTAACTTGAGTGATTGACAAAAATGTAGCGACAACCTATCATAAATAATGAAAACGTTTTCATTAAAGGTGGTACTATGGCAACAATTAAAGATGTAGCTCAGAGAGCAGGGTTATCTATATCGACGGTTTCAAGATATTTAAATCATCATCCTTATATTTCTGAGAATAAGAAAATTAAAATCCAACAAGCGATGGAAGAACTTGATTATGTGCCAAATTCAGTCGCTATGCAATTGCGTTCTAACAAGTCTTATACGATTGGTATCATTGTACCTAGAATTACGAATCCATATTTCGCGTATTTGATTGATGCAATTGATAAAGAAATTAAAGGTACACCATATCATACGTTAATCATGCAAACATATAATGATAAAGAAGAGGAATTAAGATTATTAAATATGTTTAAGCAAAGACACATTGCTGGTGTGATTATGGGCGCACTTGAAAATGACATAGAAGTTTTAGAGACGTATACGAAATATGGACCTATTATTTTATCGGCAGATCAATCAATGCAGTCTGATAAAGTAAAGATTATACATACCAACCAACGTCAAACGACGTATGATGCCATTCAATACTTAATTAATAAAGGATATCGAAACATAGCTTATTGCACGGACAATAATTACTATGATCATTGCTTCAATAAACCTAGAAATGTTGGATTTAGAGTAGCGATGGAAGATAATGGCTTGGATATTAGAAACGAATGGATTTTCAATCATGTTCATACGATTGAGGACGGTGAACGGATTGGGAAAGCATTATTGGGGCAAGAACAGTTACCAGATGCTATTTTTACAGGTAGTGATGAAGTGGCATTAGGGTTAATGCACTTTATGACTGCCCATCAAATCAATATTCCTAACCAAATCGCCATTATGGGGTATGATAATCAACCCATTTCTAGTTTGCTGAAGATTCCTTTATCGACAGTCAATCAACCAGTCAATGACATTGGTAAGCAATTGATTAACTATTTATTGGCATTACTTGAAGATACAGAGTTTGAAAGCAACGATGATGTATTAAAATTAAATATCGTAGAACGACAAAGCACATAAAAAAAGCCTTCCATTTCGAAGTTTAAACGAAGTGGAAGGCTTGTTTCTATCTATTTAATAAATTCAATAGTGAACGGAACGACGTAATCTTCACCTTTATTGGTTGAAACGATTGCTAATATCGTATAAGTAATGTTGGCAATGATTAAAGCCATTAAAGCTAAATAGCCAATTAAAATTAAAGTTAATAAGAAACTAGCAATACCATAGATACCGTAGCTAATAGCGAAATTTAGACAATTTTTTCCCTGCTTATTGATGTATTCTGATTCTTCTTTTTTGACTAACCAAATCACTAAAGGTGCTACAAAGCTTGTGAAAAAGGTTAAGACCCACATAATCATTGCCAGTGATTTATCTTCTTTTGAAACATGGTTAAACATTTGCGGATGTTTGGACTGGTTTTGCAAATTCATTCTTATTCCCAACTTTCTAAGTGTTTTGAACTGCTTGAGATTAGTATACCTACAAGGTACGTCATTTTTTGTCGTAGTAAAAAGATGTATCTTACATTTTTTATTTTATTGTTGTTTAATAAAGTAGAATCATTCATTTTCCAAAAATGGGAGGTAACTATGACTAAAACAACTGACACGCTAGAGCTGTATTTAAAGTTTATGTCTGGTGAACGCTTATCTAAGGCACAAATAGGCGACATCATAGGTAAAAAATCTGACAGAACCGTGCAGCGTTATATCGCGCATCTAAATGACTTCTTTGCTAACAGAACGGATATGGCGCATTTGAAGATAACGATGAATACGACAGACCGTAAATATGAAATGGTCCACAATAGTAGTGAAACCTTTGATAAAACACAGGTGCTAGCGATATTAAAAATTCTTATTTCAACAAGAGCACTATCTGAAGATGAATTACAAATGATTGTTAATAACCTTACGAAACATATGTCTGATGAGAATCAACATGTAATTGAAAAGGCCATTCAATCTGAATTAGTTCATTATGAACCCATGAATCATGGCGAGCCATTATTAAATAAAGTTTGGGATTTAAATCATATTATTCAACAAAATCGCGTGATTGAATTTAACTATTTTAATGCAATGAACAAAGGGCGTACACATGTCATCAAACCAATGTATATTACATTTTCTGAACTGTACTTTTATTTAGTAGGGGTTAATGATAAAGAACAGGTACTCATTTTTAGGATAGATCGAATTCAAGAATATAAAGTATTGAACACTAAATTTAACGTTCCGAATTCACCTTATATTAGAGAAGGCGCTTTGAAACAACGTATCTATTTTATGTATGGCGGCCATTGGAAGAAAGTACGCTTTGAATTTAATGACGGGATTATTGAGTCAGTGCTTGATCGGTTCCCAACTGCTCAATTATTGAAAAAAGATTACACCAATAACCGATTTGTAGTAGAAATTGAAGTCATCGGCGATGGTATTTTAATGTGGCTACTATCTCAAGGTTCACGTATCAAAGTGCTATCGCCAAATAGTTTGAAAGAGAAACATATAGCTGAAATTGAAAAGATACTTGGGAACTATAGGTAGACAATTTTTGTCTATGCTATGCGGTAAAATGTTATCAAATTAGTCATAGAGGTGTTGTAATAATGATTAAACTAGATAACGAAGCGAAGAAGTTAGCTAAAAAAGCACTGCTAAAACCTAAATTTCTAAGAACACAAGTAGAACAAGTTATCGTAACAATGTATAAAAGAGAATTATGTAGTAAAGTCAACAAAAACAAATATTTCTAATTGTTATTTTTTAGTAAATTGTATAGATACCTTATTTTTACTATAAAAAGTATAGCAAAATATTAATTTAATAATTATAATAAAAATGTATCATTCAAATACAAAAGGTAGGAATACATATGATACCCAAATACACGCAAGTCGAAATAAGTAAGCGCATACAAAAAGAAATAGAACTCAGTGGTTTAGAACCAGTTATGTATGCTGAACACCATGACTATGACACTAAGCAGCTACATAAGCTTTTAAACCCATCTTTAATATGGGTAGCGCAAGATTATCAACTCGCAGCTACAATATTAAAGACGACACCTGAAATACTTCTAGAACATTTACCTCAAGAAGACTTAGATAGCATTTCATTTCGTGCATTGGAAAATACAGAAGAAATTAACCACAGAGTCAAACAACTCGATGACATCTTCCAATTGCTGACATATCAATTAAAGATTGGAAGTGAGTCACGTGACTGAATCATATCGTGAAACAATAGAACGTATTATTCCAGTTGCAGAACAATTCATTTCAGATCACCAACTCCAATATCCGATTGCGAATTCAACGCAAGTGTTATCTGAAATGGGCTACTACATTGTAAAAGCACAAGCACCTAATAATTTATCCGGTTTTTACATGAAGAAAGATCGATTTCCTTTCATCTTTGTGAATACGAATCATAGCAAAGGACGTCAACAATTTTCATTGTGGCACGAAGTATACCACCATTACATGAATCATAAAAATGGGATTAGTGATTTTAATCATAAGTCATTGGAAGAGAGAGAAGCGGAAATATTTGCAGGAATTGTTTTATTACCTAATGCAGAAATTCAAAAATGGATGGCAGCATATGATGATATTATGCGTCCCGATGTGATTGCGCGTATGAGTGTACATTATCAGATTAGTTTTGGTGCAGCTATGGTAAGAGCAATGCAACTGAATCCTATTCCACGTGATACGTATCAACAGTTAAATGCACTCTCTCGTTTAGATCATAAGGCTCAATTGTATGCAATTTACACAGGTAATGATTTGCCAACAGATATCTTAGAACCCACTAATAATACTCAAATCTCGTCGAACATCATGACGGTGCTAGAACATAACTATAACAAAGGGCTCGTTTCTGGAGCAAAGATCAATGAAATTATCGACAAAATAGAGGTGCTCAATTATGACTAATAAGGGTATGACGCCGCCAATTGTTGATACAGATATATGGGTATATCTTATATTATCAGGCTATTATGAACGTATTATTGCATATTACGGTTATTTGCAATTTTCCGATGTTGTAGAAAAAGAAATACTAAAATGGCAAAGTAATACGCAAGAATTTTCAAATGTAGCGCGTGTATTTAAAAATTTAAAAGACCAGCATGATGTCAGAGTTATACATTTTGACGAATTTGATGCATTGTCACAAGCAAGCATCAATCACACACTTAGTGAATACGGATTAAAAACCGTAGATATTTTAGAAAAAAACAAAGGTGAATTTACAAGTTTACTATACGCCTTACATAAAGACATACATCGATTTAAAACAAACGATCGAAAGTTCAAAGAAGAAGTTGAAGACACATTAGATGAAACATTTACCTTCGTCAATTGGATAGACATCTTAGATAATTACAGCACCAACTTCAAAGAGAAACTTGAAATTCAAAAACAAGTTGATACCAAACAACTAAAAATGAAAAAACAAAACCATAAACATACTAAACAAGACCCCCGATGGGACAAATTAAAACAGTATATTAAGGAGAAATAACAATGTTAAATAAAAAAAATAGAGTAGAAGCAGTTAATAGTTTAGAAAAAGCAATTCAAAACTTTGAAATAGAAAAAGCGTATATGGTTACACAATCAGAAAAACTATATAAAGAAAGATTAGTTCTAAAAGATAATATAAAGAAAGTTTGGCAATTTTTAAATAGTATGAGAAATAAACCTGAAGAAGTGAAAATACAGGTAGAAAAATTAAAAATAGAATTTAAAAAATTCGAGAATTTCGTTAGTGAAATTAATGAAGAAGTAGATATGTCTTTCAAAAAAACAGCTGGTGGAGCTGGTAGTGGAGTGGTTGCAGGAGCTGGTGTTGCAGCTTTTGGTCCTTCTGCAGCTATGGCTATTGCAACAACATTTGGTACAGCTTCTACGGGTACTGCAATTTCAACATTAAGTGGCGCTGCAGCAACTAATGCAGCACTAGCATGGTTAGGGGGAGGCGCTCTAGCAGCTGGTGGAGGTGGCACTGCAGCTGGTTCAGCATTGTTAGCTTTATCTGGTCCAATAGGGTGGACAATTGGTGGAGTAAGTATTGCAACGGCTGGTTTCCTTAGAAACTCTAAAAATAAAAAAGTAGCTAATGAAGCTAGAGCTAAAGAAGTTGAAGTCCAAGCGCAAATTAAAATGCTAAAAGGTGCGAGTGAAGAAATAATTGAAACAACTAAATTGACTGAAACTACTAACACAGTAATTGATCCGTATTATGATAACATTCTAAATCGTACAGCAAAATACAAGTCTGATTATAAAGAGATTAAATTAGCAGGGGACAATGATTTGATTAAAGACTTAGGCAGTTTAATTAATCAAACTAAAGGAGCTACTGAGTTATTAAATAGAGCTATAGGTAAGGTGTCTTAATATGGAAGAAGCAAAAAACTTAGATCTTTTTTTAGATTTAAACTATTTAACAGAGTCTAGCCTATTTAAAATTAAAGATGTTAATGAATCTACAAATAAATTATTAGAGGAATATAAAGAAATAGCCATTAATCAAGTCATTCAAAATTTTGGATTAGATAAAATATTAAATATTTACAAAGATGGCGGTAACGTAACTACTCTACACAATTTTAAGAATGCAGTTTTTAGTGATGACGAATCTAAAGAAAAATATAATATAATGCAAGCACATAAAAAGAAATTGGATCGTAGTTATTATGATAGAAACGTATTCAAAAAAAATAAAGATGGCGCTTTAGAACTCGTTTCAATGAATGTGAAAAATATAAGGGAATTCTCAGCTAAATTAACAAATGAAGAAATAAGTCAAATTGGTGATACAATTAAAATTAAACCAAATGATAATTCACAAAAAAGTAAGAATAAAATTAATGTTAAAGTTAGTGATGCAGCTAAAAATCAGATATATTCAATTACAAATGATAATAAAAAAAGTCGCGGTAAGTTAAAAGATGGTTATAATCGAGAACATATACTTAGTGTCGAAAAAACAAACAAGTCTAATTACCAAGTTGAACATATAAATTCTATAAAATCTTTAAGTCAAAATCATGCCTTCAATTTATTTTTTACTCATGATGAACAATCTATTTTTGTTAATAGCAATGATAATATTACGTTTATAACGAGTGATTCTAATCAATCTAAAGGGCAATTAGGACCATCCGAATGGGGAAATAAAATTAATAAAGATGGAAGAAGTAATATAGAAAGATTTAATAAAAGGGAAGAAGACATAAAATTTCAAGAAAATCGATCTAATGAGAGACTTAGAACGGAAACAAAAGAAAAAGCTAGAAGATATTATACTCAAAAGACAATGAAAGCCAGTTTTAGTTCAGGTGCTAAAATGGGCATGAAAGAAATGCTAGGAATGCTACTTTATGATTTACAAAATGAATTTTTTAAAGAGATGAAGTATTACTTTAATAATTTTAAAAATTTTCATAAAAATAAAGTTAAATGGCAAGAATTAACATTGTGCTTCAGTAGAATAAAAGATAAAGTATTTAATAGAGCAAAATCTTATTTTGTAGGATTTAGTACAGGATTTATTAGTGGTTTTCTAGGCAATATATTAACAGTTATTATAAATACATTCAAAACAACTTATAAACGATTAGCGAGATTAATCGGAGAGACATTTAATGGGGTAGTTAAATCAGTTAAGTTATTACTAACGGCTGAAAATGATGAAACAAAGTATAAAGAAGCAGTCAAAGTTTTTACTGCTACTGTAATTGGAGCTTTAGGTGGAATTATGACAGAAAGTTTAATTACCTACTTAAGAACTACACCTTTTTCAATTTTTGCAGAGTTAATTGGTGCAACTGTAGGTGGTATTTTAACGGGAATGACTGTTGCCTCAGCAATGTATATGATTGATGATTTTAAAGGGTTTATTGAGTCATTGAAGGGCATATTTAGTAAAGATAAATATTCTCAAGAAGAATTGAAAGCTAAGTTTGATGAATTACTATCAAAAATAGATGAAGAATATACTATTATTCTAAAAAGAATTAGAAGAGAATATTTGAAGTTAAATGAGCTGACGATGAATGCATTTAATATGGAATTAAGCGCCACTGAAAGATTCGCAAATACTATAGATTATGCTTCAGCGATGAATGTTCAAGAAGAGAAAATTGTAAGAAATTCGAAAGAAATTGATGATTTCTTTTTAAATTAGATTAGATAATCAACGCAAAAGACTGCTCAACCAGCAGTCTTTTTGATTTCCAAAAAATAAATGGATTTCGCTAATGTTACTACGTCATTAATCTATCATCAAAGCTCTCTCTCGACTTTCCAATATGTGATGAATAAATACCATACCATTACTAACAACTCTATGCCTAAACCGGCCATAATGATTAAATCAGTACTTCTCATAATACCTACGATTTCAATCATTATTCCGATAATTCCGAACAACAATATCACCCATAAGTATTTTAGAGAATAGATGCCATATTGTTTTTGGGCTTTAATCCAATTACGATCATTAGCCATTGATTTCTTTGTTCGATAACCGTACCAACGATTGCACTCGGTAGGTGGATGGCATTTAAAGATGTAACCAACGCACCCCATAATGATAATTAGTGGTAATAATATCATGTTATAACTCCCTTAATAATTTATCGACTATACAACTAAACGATATATTAAAAATTTTTCTTATTCAAATTGCATTAAAGTTAGTAATTGTCTAAAATAAAAATTAAAGAGTTCGTTAATAAATGTTATGCAACTCAACAAAATTATGTTTTGAATATAAAAGACGCTAATAATCTTCATTGAAAGAAGGCGTACTTAGTGGTTAAGTATTATGTTAGTTGTATAGTACTATTTTTTACTTTTGCAATTCTCTGTGGCATGGCACTGGCTGAAGATGTTACTGATGAAGCATCAGTGGTTGCAGTAGGAGATAATTTAATACACCCTGTTGTTTATAATGATGCACTGCAACAAGATGGGTCATTCAATTTTAAGCCTATGTATTCACATATTAAGAACGACATACAATCACCAGACCTTGCATTTATTAATCAAGAATCTCCATTAGGTGGGGATGATCGCCCATTTTCAGGATTTAAGAACTTCAATACTCCGAGTCAGATTGCTCAAGATGTTGTCGAAACCGGATTTGATATGGTAAATGGTGCCAATAATCATTCATTAGATCAAGGTGATGAAGGTGTCCTAAATCACCTCAAGACATGGAATAAGTTTGATAAACAAGTTTTATTTACAGGTATTTTTAATTCGGAAAAGGACGCTCAAACGATACCAGTTATGACTGTGAATGGTATTAAGGTGAGTTTACTTAGTTATACATATGGTACAAATGAAATGACATCACAATATCCTTACACAATTAAAACGTTTGACGAAGCTACTATTAAACAGGATATACAAAAAGCAAAACAACAAAGCGACGTAGTGATAGTGTCTGCCCATTGGGGAAATGAAAATCACCATACACCAAATAAGACACAGAAGAAATACGCTCAATTATTTGCGGATGAGGGTGTAGATGTTGTCATTGGTACACACCCACATGTCATTCAACCGGTTAAATGGGTGAAGAGTAAGCGTGATAATCATCAAACACTTGTCGCATATTCATTAGGTAACTTTCTGAATGGGCAAAATACTGGAGATGAACATAATCAATTATTAGGAAGACTAAATTTTGATATAGTTAAAGCGCCTAAAGGTGCACATATTGAAAATGTGAAGTGGACGAGTATGGTCAATCATTATCAACAGTGGGATCCTACCAATAAAGACACGAGACATGATTTTGAAGTGTATAATTTAGATGATTATAATGAGGATTTAGCGCAGGATCATGGATTAAGAAACGATAAGAAAAGTCAATGGGATATAAAACATCTTCAAGATATCACGAAAGATGTCATTGATTCTGAATACTTGGATGAAAAGAGTATATGATGCAAAAAAGCCTGTGACATGGTAGAACATGCGACAGGCTTATTTTAATAATTGTAGATGACCTATTTATTCTGTGCTGCAAAGGCTTTTGAAATGTCGCGAAGTTTAGCTGGTGCGTCATCCCACTTCATTGTGACTTCAGTGAAGTGTAATTGCTCTGGAGCAGCTTTAATGGCGTCAAAGACATTCTGTAAGTCATTCGATGTCTTCACGTCATGCACAACGACGTTATCGCCACCGAACACTTTAGGTAAGGCTTTATAATCCCACATACGGATATCATTGTACGTTTCTTCCATGCCGTGGATTAAACGTTCTACTGTATAACCATCGTTATTAATCACGAAGATAATCGGTTTGATATCTTGGCGAATCATCGTAGATAGCTCTTGAACTGTAAGTTGTAATGAGCCATCTCCGATTAATAAGATATTACGGCGATTTGGATTAGCCATTTGGGTACCTAATGTAGCTGGTAGTGTGTAACCGATAGACCCCCATAATGGTTGTCCGATGAATGTCATATTTTTCGGTAAAGCTAAATCATACGCACCAAAGAATGATGTACCTTGCTCAGCTAATAAGACATCATCCTCTTTAATGAATTGTTGCATCATGTCAAAGTATGTTGATTGCGTTAAGATATCATCTGATAATGCGACTTCTTTTGATGCCCCTTTTTCAAAAGTAGGGAACGAGCCCTCATATCGATAATCAATGGTATTAAGTCCATCAATTAAGCTAGGTAGCGTCACATCTTCAGCAACCGTTTCATTCAATTTAAAGTTATGATGATTAAGCATAACCACATCATCAATATCAAATTCATAAGAGAAACCGGCTGTAGCTGAGTCAGTTAATTTAGCGCCAATATTTAAAATGGCATCACTGTTATCGACATAATCTTTAATTTGGTCTTCTGCAATTTTGCCATCGTAAATGCCTATATAATATGGATTCTCTTCGTTAAACGCCCCTTTACCTAATGATAATTGAGCGACTGGAATGTGTGTTTGATTAACAAATTGCTCGAGTGCTTTGTGTAAGTGGAAACTGTTGATTTCATGACCTGTGATAATGACTGGTTGTGAAGCGGAGCGTAGTTTGTCAGCGACCATATTAATATATCGATCAACATTTACGTCTGGAATTGGTGCGACATCATACTCTGAATCTACCTCGATTTCAGTCATTGCAACATCAATAGGAAGATGAATGTGCACTGGGCGACGTTCATGAATAGCAGCATTAATGACTCTAGGGATTTCAGTTGTTGCGTTCTCAGCAGTAATGTATGCTTGCGCTGTCGTAATGTGTTCGAACATCTTTTGATAGCTATCGAAACGACCTTCACCCAATGAATGGTGCACATACTTACCGGCTTGTTCTACTGCTTGCGTTGGCGCGCCTGTAATTGCAATCACTGGGACACGTTCAGCATACGAACCTGCGATACCGTTAACAGCACTTAATTCACCAACACCAAATGTAGTAACGAGCACGCCTAGTCCATTGATACGTGCATAGCCATCTGCAGCATAACTACCGTTAAGTTCATTAGTCGTTCCTACCCATTCAACGCCTTCATGACGTACGATGTCATCTAGAAATGCTAGGTTAAAGTCTCCTGGCACGCCAAAGATTTTGTCGACGCCTGCATGATGTACTGCATCCATTAAGTATTGTCCTACACGTTGTTTCATATTCATTCCACCTTTATTTATAAATTAGAATACACTTACAATATAATTATATTGGCTAATAAAGTCAATTTAGTTGACCTTTTTTCGACTGTTTTTTGAAAATTGATTATAATGTGTATAATCATTCATAAATGGAAAAGGAAAGAAATCTATGGATAGTAATAAAAATGATTATGAACATATGTTATTTTACTTCGCATATAAGACATTTATAAAAACGGCAGATGAAATTATTGAAAAATACGACATGAGTCGTCAGCACCATCGCTTTTTGTTCTTCATTAATAAATTGCCTGGTATTACCATTAAGCAATTATTAAAGACATTAGAAATCTCTAAACAAGGATCACATGCGACGTTGCGTAAATTGAAGGAAGAAGGGTTAATTGTTGAACAAACATCTGAAGAAGATCGACGTGTGAAACAATTATTTCCAACGCCTAAAGGCAGTAAGTTAGTTGATAAATTAAATAAAGCACAAGATGAATTAATGCAGAGTACCTTTCAGAAGGTAGGACATGATTGGTATGACATCATGGAAGAACTATCGAATTACAGAGAAGGATTTCAAGATATTCAGCATTTGAAAGATGAGAAGTAAATAGGATTGAATAGTAAAAAGGCATTGCGTAAATGACTACGCAATGCCTTTTAATATGCTTATTAGAAATTTTTACCCATTTCTTGTGCTTCAGTAATTGAAGCGGCTTTAATTTCTTCTGTTCTCTCTGGTTCCGCATTATGACCTTCAATAATTACATTTTCGTATGAAGGTACACCTAAGAATGTCATGATTGTTCTTAAGTAACGGTCGCCACTTTCAACATCTGCAGCTGGACCTTCTGAATAGAAACCACCACGTGATTGAATGTGTAATACTTTTTTATCTGTTAAAAGACCTTGAGGACCTTCTGCAGTGTATTTGAATGTTTTACCTGCAATTGAAATTGCGTCAATGTACGCTTTCAATACAGGTGGGAATGATAAGTTCCACATTGGTGAAACGAAAACATATTTATCAGCTGAAAGGAATTCTTCTAAAATTTCACTGAAACGATCAACTTTTTGTTGTTCATCTTGATTAAGTTCATCGCCATTTCTTAATTTACCCCAACCAGTTAATACATCTTTATCAATAACAGGGATATCTTCTTTGAATAAATCAATGTGCTTCACTTCATCACTTGAATGATTATCTTTGTATGAATCAATAAATGCTTTACCAGCAGCCATAGAATTAGAAGCTAATTCATCTAATGGGTGTGCTGTAATGTATAATAATTTTGCCACAGTCGTGCACCTCATATATATTTATTTCGAAATCGATATAATTAATATACTCGATTTTCAAAATAATACAATACTTTTCATGAAAAATCAGACCAATGGTGTATAAGATAATTAAACGTGACTTTAAAAATGAACAATTTTAAGTGTATAATATAGGTAAATTTAGATTTTAATATTTAAGAAATCTAATAAATGTAGAACCTTAAAGGAGTGACAGACATGAAGGGATTATTAATTACAGTAGTTTTAGGCGTAGCTGCATATGTTGGTTTCAAAAAATACCAAAACAAAGTAAACGAAATGCCAAATATTGAATATTAATGTTTTAAGCCAAGATATCTCTGTGTAGAAATATCTTGGCTTTTTTATATTTATGTAAATTACATAATTATTGTTTGTTGGAGAGACCTTAATTGAGGAAGAGGATAAATGTAAGTATAACTTTTTAAGACAAATAATGAATTTATTGCATAAGGACATATATTGACCGTTCAAAATTGTATAATGTACGGATAAAGAAATCTGAAAGTTTTACTCGGAATTACATAGCTATAAAATGAATTTTTATAAATAAGCTACTAATTCATTACGCAAGTAGTTTATTTATTGCATATTTACATGATAGTTACATTAGTTTTAACGTAAATTCTAACTAATATTATAAGATAAAATGTAATGGTTTTGATGAATGTAAAGAATATATTTTGTAATGTTGAAGAAAAACAAAATTAATTCGCAATTACAAAAAAATAATATTGAAGCACGTCCAGTATGGAAACCAATGCACTTACAACCATACTTTGAATCTTATGATTATATAATGGTTGATGGTATAGATAACAGTGCCTATTTATTTGACCATGGAGTATGTTTACCATCAGGTTCTGATATGACAGATGAGCAGCAAACACGAGTGATTGAAATTATTAAAAGTCTATAAAAAATGAGTGATTAATATTATGAAAAAAAAGAAATCAACTACTTTTAAAGTAATTATTACAATACTGATTATATTATTAGTACTTATTGTTGCTGCAGCTATTTTTGTCTTTACGAAATTACATTCATTAAATAATTCAATTAATGAATCCTTAGATAGAGATCATTCCCAATTAAGACAAAAGGCAGCAAAAGAGGGAGACCCTATGACGGTTGTGCTTTACGGTATAGATGACGATGCTGAAAGACAGCAAGAAAATCTCGGGCAACGTAGTGACTCTATCGTCTTGATGTCAATTAACCCTAAAGATAAAAAAACTGTAATGGTAAGTGTACCTCGTGATACACGTGCGAAGATTGTAGGTAAAGGAACAACTGAAAAAATTAACCATGCATATGCATACGGCGGTCCTAAAATGGCAGTCAACTCATTGGAAAAATTAATGGATGTACCTGTTGACCATTATATTTCTATTGATATGGATGGCGTTAAAACAGTAGTAGATGAACTTGGTGGAGTTACAATTACGAGTAATGGCTCTTTTATAACTAAAGATAGTACCAATACCTATCAATTCACTAAAGGCGAGCAATACAAAATGGACGGTAAAGAAGCATTAGCTTACATGCGTAGTCGTAAGGAAGATGGTGCTGGTGGCGATGAAGGTCGTCAATTGCGTCAACAACAAGTGATTACTGCAGTTGCTAGAGAAGCATTCTCTGTTAACTCAGTAACTAAATTAAACGGTATATTCAAAGCTGCTCAAGATAACTTGAAAACAGACCTAAGCTTCATACAGTTAAATCGCTTTAAATCTGACTATGATAAAGCACAAGACAATGTAGAACGTTTAACAATTAATGGTCAAAACGCACTTGGTGACGACAATCTATACTACTTCTATCCTGATAAAAATAGTCTAAAAGAAGTTAAAGAGAAATTAAAAGAAAACTTAAATCTTAACTAAATGAAAGCACTTTGTCGATGATATAAATCATTGACAAAGTGCTTTTAAATTGCAATTAACCTTTATTATACTTAAATTTTTAGTCTTAATTATTGTTGGTTTTGATTAGATGTTACATCGTTATTAAAGAAATCAAAGATATTTTTTGCGCTATCTGTATTATCATTATTACCAGCAAATTTATTTTCACCTGGTCCATGTGCATATGTGTTTACGTCTTCACCTGTATGACCATAAGTAGTCCAACCAGTGTGAGATTCATCGTTGATTGGTTTTTGAATCGCATCTTGAAGTTTAGTAGTTGCTGCAGCTACTTTTTCATCGTCTTCACTTTTAGCTTTATCTTGAGCTTCTTTCAATTCTTTAGCAGCGTCTTTAACTTTATCCATTTGTTTAGAAGGGAATTCGAAACCATAGCCGTCGTTAATAACTTTTTCTGGGTCTTTGCCATCAGCAATTTGTTTAGTCATGTAGCTACCAGAGTGTTTCATTTTATGAATTGCTTCTGGATTCCATACGTAATCTTTCCCTTTAGCAATTGATAAACCACCAGTTGAATGATCGGCAGTTGCTACAACTAAAGTGTCTTTGTGTTTGTTTGAGTAGTCTATTGCATTTTGGAAAGCTTTTTCAAATCCGCCCATTTCTGACATAACACCAGTAATGTCGTTAGGGTGTCCTGATTTATCGATAGACGCACCTTCGACCATTAAGAAGAACCCTTTATCATTCTTTTCTAGTTTAGATAAGGCACTGTTTTCCATATCTACTAATAATGGATTACTTTGTGGTGCATCGATTTGTAAAGGCATATCTTTTTCAGAGAATAAACCTAATACTTGATCACTTTGTGAATTAGCAAGTTCATCTTTGTTTGTTACATAATCATAACCGTCTTTTTGGAACTTATCCGTTAAATTACCATTTTCTTTACCGAAGTATTTAGAACCGCCACCTAAAATAACATCAGCTTTATGTTGACCATTAATTTTGTCATTGTAAAACTGTTGCGCGATTTCGTCTTTCTTATCACGGTCATCAACGTGTGCAGCATATACAGCTGGTGTTGCATCTGTTACTTCAGCAGTTGTCACAATACCAGTTGATTTGCCAAGTTCTTTCGCTTTTTCTAGAACGGATTTTAATGGCTTTTTATTATTATCTACTGAAATTGCACCATTATATGTTTTGTGACCAGTTGCAAAGGCTGTACCACCTGCAGCTGAATCTGTTACGTTCTCTTTAGGGTCATTAGGGTTAGTACGGTTAGTACCCTTTAAATATTTGTCAAATGCAGTTTGATCTAATTCTTTAGTATTTGGATTGTCAGTATAGTAACGATAAGCTGAATTGTATGCAGGTCCCATACCATCGCCGACCATGAAAATAACGTTTTTAGGATTCTTTGTGTTACCGATGGCCATGTAATCTTCATTTTGTCCTTGTTGGCCTTGGTTACCTTCGCCAGAACCTGACGCGAATGACACGTGTGTTGTCCCTAATACAGATGCAGCTAAGATTGAACTTGCTACTGTTGTTTTACCAAATTTGTTGATGAAACTCATTTTAAAAAAAGCCCCCTAATATGTATATTGTGTAGTTGTTACACTATTTATATTAAGAAATTTAATTTGATTTTCAGTTAGTATAAAGTTATTTTTAAGTAAAGTAATTGTAAACAATTATTAATGAATAGAATTTATTTTATATTTAGTTTTACCATATGTTGTAAACGTTTTACTTTTATAATTTTTAAAAGTGAGTTATAATACCAATAAATAAAATAGTTCGTCTTATTAAGAGTGAGTGGAGGGAATTGGCCCTATGAAGCTCCAGCAACTGCGTTTGACGTGAGGTGCTAAATCCAACAGGAGTTCCTGAAAGATAAGAAGATGTCCGTGAGCGCTTCTTATTTAAGGAGGGCTATTTTATTTACCCAAATTTAGAAAAGGTGGTAAATCTTATGGAAACATTGAAAGAGCTATTTGAACAATTAGACTATTGGGAGCAATATTCTCCAAAGAGCTATGGTGGAAGTATGTTGAGAGTAGCTAAGATAGGAGATGTCAAAACACAA
>ERZ1023492.65-NODE-65-length-45533-cov-6.415739_pt1 | contig 45533 bp, 38 predicted proteins | sample MGYA00380541_ERZ1023492 | MGnify/ENA primary metagenome ERZ1023492 (study PRJEB33173, sample SAMEA4830351) | metagenome | study: EMG produced TPA metagenomics assembly of the PRJEB25223 data set...
GTTTAATATGGCGATAAGGTCTTTGACTTTATCGTCATTATTTATTTGTCACAATTTTATTTAAAAAAGACAACATACATTGTCCAATTACAATGCATGTTGTCAGTATTAATAAATTATAATTCGCCAAATTTAACTGTATCTCTAGCAATCATAACTTCTTCATTTGTTGGAATAACAATAACTTTAACTGGTGAGTGTGGGTAATTGATAAATCCTTCTTCACCACGGATTGTTTCATTTTTCTTAGGATCCCAATAGATGCCCATGAATTCTAAGCCTTCTAATACTTTAGCACGAACTGTTGAAGAGTTTTCTCCTACACCAGCTGTAAATACAATGACATCCACGCCATGCATTCTTGTAGCATAAGAACCAATATATTTATGAATTCTTGAAGCAAATACGTCTAGTGCTAATTGTGCACGTTCTTTTCCTTCTTCTGCATCACTTTCAAGGTCACGTAAGTCACTTGATGTACCTGAAATACCAAGTAGACCTGATTCTTTGTTTAATACATTAAGAACTTCTTCGGCGTTTTGACCAGTCTTTTGCATAATGAATGGAATTAATGCAGGGTCGATATTACCTGAACGTGTACCCATTGTTACACCCGCTAATGGAGTGAACCCCATTGATGTATCGATTGATTCACCACCATCGATGGCAGCAATTGATGCACCATTACCAATATGACAAGAGATAATGCGTAACTCTTCAATTGGTTTATTCATGATTTCAGCAGCACGTTGTGATACATATTTGTGACTTGTACCGTGGAAACCATATTTACGAATGCCATAATCTTTATAGTATTGGTAAGGTAAGCTATATAAATATGATTGTTCTGGCATTGATTGGTGGAATGAAGTATCAAACACTGCTACATGAGGAATGTTTGGTAATAATTTTCTGAATGCACGGATACCCATTAAGTTAGCAGGGTTATGCAATGGTGCTAATTCACTTAATGATTCAATTTGTTCTTCCACTTTATCTGTAACTAATGCAGACGTTGGGAATAACTCACCACCGTGCACGACACGATGTCCTGTACCAGCAATATCATTAATGTCATCAATGATGCCATGTTGTTTGAAACTGTCTAACATGATGTTAATAGCTTCTTCATGATCCTTGATATCTTTAACATCTTTAATTTTTTCACCATTCACTTCAATTGTGAAGATTGAATCTTTAATACCGATACGTTCGATTAAACCTTTTGTTACTAGAGTTTCTTCAGGCATTCTTATTAGTTGGAATTTTAAAGAAGAACTACCAGCGTTAATCGCTAAAACTAAACTAGACATATATTATTGTCCTCCAATTTATTAATTAATATCCATATTTATTTAACCATTAATACAGCCATAATTCAAGAATATCACAGTTTATTTTTGAGGATGATTGTCTTTCATCCAAGTATTTAATTCACCAATAAATCCTTGGAATTGATTAGGATTTTTAAAATCAGGAATATTTGCTAATAACACTTCAACTGGCTTAGTCTCATTCGATTTTTTCTTTTGTAAAATCAATATTGATTTACGCGCATTTTCGTTCTTAAATAACGTCTTAGGTAAATTTAAAAATGCTTGCATTTCTGTTTCTGTAGCAATGAAATTTTCTAACTGTTTTACATTGTCATTCTCAAAAATATTACTTGGAACTACTAAAAATGCGAAACCAGATTGTTTTAAGGCAGTAATTGCTTGTTCAATTAGTAAATAATGTGAATAGCTATTCCCTTCTTTAAAACCTAATTGCATTTCATGACTTCGTTCATCTAGAGGATAATATCCTATCGGTAAATCACCAATAACAATATCCGCTTCTTCTAAAGGTAACGGCATAATTGCATCCTGAGGATAAACATCAAACGGTATCTCCAAGAAATTTGCTAAATGTACACTAACTCTTGAAAGTACCGGATCAACTTCAATAAGATGATGCATTATTGTAGTATCCTTAAGCACTTCATTAACAGATGCACTTAAATGGCCTGCACCACTAGCGATATCTACAACATGTAATTCTTCGTTGTTTTCAGTAAATTTTTGAACTAAAAATCCGAGAATTAAACCTATAGAATCGGGTGTTATTTGGTGATTGGCTTGAATTGTTTCTTCTTGCATTAAACTTAAATAAGCGAACTGAAATGCTTTTCTACGATCTTGTAATGTGGCTTGTTCTAGTAATTCACGTTTATTACTATAAACATCTTCCATTGCTAATCCTAAATTCTCAATAAAACTTTGACCGTTTTGTTCATTTAAAACTTTAGCTTTTTCATCTAATGTTTTAAAAAGCTTTTCCATGATTGTTTGTTCTTCACTCATAAACTTAATCCTCTCCATTAAAAAAGTGTCCATTCGGTTTATTTCTTAAAAATAATCAACGCTAATTTAAAGTAGCATTTTTGAAATAAATATGGACACTTTTACGTTATATCTATCATCTAAAAATTGATATTAAATGTTGCGATATGCTTCTAATGCAGCATCAAAGTTAGGGAAATCAGTACCTTCGCTAACTAATTCTTTATATACAACTTTGTCATTGCTATCTAATACAAATACAGAACGAGCTAATAATCTTAACTCTTCCATAACGACACCATATTGTTGACCAAATGATAAGTCTTTATGGTCACTTAAAGTGATAACGTTATCTAAACCATTTGATGCACACCATCTTTTTTGAGCAAATGGTAAATCTGCAGAAATCGTTAAAACAACACCGTCTTCTTGCGCCGCTTCTTCATTAAATTTACGAGTTTGTTGGTCACACACACCTGTATCAATAGAAGGTACAACGCTGATTAATTTCTTTTGACCTTTATAATTTTCTAAACTAACTTCATTTAAATCGTTATCTAATACTTTAAAGTCAGGAGCATGTTGCCCTTCTGATACTTCAGAACCAGCTAAATGAATTGGATTATTTTTAAAAGTAATTTGTGTCATGATGAAATGACCTCCTATAATTTTTATCATTATATTGTTATCATACGACAGTGGTAAAACTTAAATCAATCATTTAAAACTGAATCATATCTAATGTTGAAGCAGTTGTAAAATGTAGTCATATGTGTTTTTCAAAATTAGAACTGCTGTAACGATAATAAAAAGTATCTTTACATAACCAACACCTTTGCTTATGGCAAATTGTGCACCTACATATGAACCTATAATCATACTTACAGCCATAATTAAGCCATACACAAAATCAACCTGGCCTAAGATAATAAAAAGAACTAATGCACCTAAATTAGAAGCAAAATTTAAGACTTTCGCATTACCTGCTGCACTCAAAAAATCAAATCCAAACATAAGCAAAACAAATAACATAAAAGAGCCAGTGCCTCCACCTAAGAAACCATCATAAAAGCCAATTATTAACATTAAAGATACAAAAATGACAGCTTTACCAATTGTTAGCTTAGAAAATGTGCGCACATTTCCCCAATCTTTTTTCATAATTGTATATATCAGTACAAGGCTCAATATAATGATAATTAAAGGCTTTAAAATTTGTGCAGGCAACATAGTAGCTAAACTAGCACCGCCTGCTGCAAATATAAACACAAATGGAAATAACTTAAGTACAATATTTAAATCTACTTTGCCTGAACGTATAAACTTAATTGCACTTGTAAGCGATCCAAATGAACTGGCTAATTTGTTAGTACCAAGCGCCAATGAAGGTGGCATTCCTATAGCTAATAAAGCTGGTGTTGAAATTAGGCCCCCACCACCTACTACTGCATCGATAAAAGCAGCTAAAAATCCAAATGCTATAATAATTAATATAATATTTAGCGTTATCTCCATGATGCATATCCCCTTTGTTCTTAATACTTGATTATTCTATTTTAGAATAACTCATCAATTAATGCATCAGTGTTTTGGTCTTTTTCGCTCTTATAATCTTTATTAATAGTTAATGTTTCAATATTATCTGCTGCACGTTGAACCATTTCATCGAAGTTAAATACACTTTCATATTTAATTACTTTATCAAAATCTGGTTCAGTTACAGGATTTTTAGGAGTGAAAATAGTACAACAGTCTTCATAAGGTTGAATCGAAACATCAAATGTACCAATCTCTCGTGCTTTCTTGACAATATCTTCCTTATCAAGCGAAACAAGTGGTCTTAAAATCGGAGTAGAAGTCACATCATTAATTGCGTACATACTCTTTAATGTTTGACTTGCCACTTGTCCTAAATTTTCACCGTTAACAATCGCATTAGCCCCAACTTTTTCTAATACAATATCCGCTACACGTAACATCATGCGACGCGTAGATGTCATTGTGTATCTAGGATGAACTACTTTATTTATTTGTTTTTGTAATTCTGTAAATGGCACTATATGCAATTTTATTGGTCCCACTCTTTCAGAGAGGATACGTGTAAGTTCAATCACTTTGTCTTTAGCTTTTTCACTAGTAAAAGGTGGACTATGGAAATGAATCGCTTCTATATAAACACCACGTTTCATAATTTCCATCCCAGCTACTGGAGAGTCTATGCCTCCTGACAACATTAAGAGTGTTTTACCGCCAGTGCCAACTGGTAAACCACCAGCACCTTCATAAATTTGTGTGAATACATACACACCATCCATTCTTACTTCAACTCTTACGTTATAATCGGGTTGTTTCACATCAACCGATATATCTTCAGTTGCTTGTAAAATCGCACCTCCAAGTTCACGTTGTAAAGCATATGTGTCCATTGGAAATGACTTATCTACACGTTTAACATCAATTTTGAATGTCTCTCCCGGTTTAAAATCTTGAGCTAAATCAACACATAATTTTTTTATTTCATCTAATTCTTGAGAGGTTTTATGAACAGGACTAATAGATTTAATACCAAATATTTTAGTTAAACGATTGATTACCTCCTGTGCATCTGCTTCTTCAGTTAATGAGATATACATTCTATCTCTCTTGCCTTTAACATGCGTTCCTTCTATAGTTTGTAAAGACTTAATGACGTTATCTTTCAAAGCATTTACAAACTTTTTCCGATTTGTTCCTTTTAAAGTTAGTTCACCATATCTAACTAATAAATGATCAAACTCCATTTACTTTAACAACTCCTTAATTTCTTTGTATATCGTTTCAAATTTCACTTTAAATTGATCAATATCTTCTTGAGTAGTCATATCTCCTAAGGATAATCTAATACTTCCTTCAATTTTATTATCCGGGAGTCCCATTGACATTAAAACTTCATTTAGTTTTCCTCTTTTAGATGAGCAAGCGCTTGTAGTTGAAACCATGATATCCAATTTAGAAAATGCATTAACTAAGACCTCACCCTTCACACCTGGAAACGCAATATTTAATATTTGCGGTGCACAATCCAAAGGAGAATTGATATATACACCTCTAAACTCTTTTAAAAATTCACGTAATTCATGGTTGTAATCACTTAATCGTTGATGACGTTCATTTAAATTATCTATTGCTAAAGTTATTGCTTTAACTAGTGACACATTCATCGGTAAGTTCACTGTTCCACTTCTTACGCCGTATTCTTGTCCTCCGCCGTGAACAATAGGTTCTAATTTATCTTTATTATCAATTAATAGGAGACCCTGTCCTTTTAGTCCATTAAATTTATGACCACTAAAGCTTACACTATTAACACCTTCAAGGTTCATTGTTACTTTTCCTAAAGCTTGAACTGCATCAACGTGTAAATGTGCTTTAGGATAATCTTTTAATATGTCCACTATTTCATCAATAGGTTGAATTTGACCCATAATATTATTCACATACATACAAGAAACAAGACCGACCTTGTCATTCATCAATGAAGCTAAATGTTCAATATCAACACGGCCATCCGCATTAACATCAACATATTTTAATACAAACCCATCTTCTTCTAAATATCTCATAACTTCTAAGACAGATGGATGTTCTAAAACGGAAGTAATAATTTCATTTGCAAATTGCTTTTTACGATAAGCAATACCTTTTAAAGCTATATTATTCGATTCAGTGGCACCACTTGTGAAAATAACATCTGTTTTTTGTCCTATAGATAGCATTGATGATATACGTTCCTTTGCTTGTAGAAGCACCTTCTCCGCTTGCAACCCCCACTTGTGAGGACTATTTGGATTGAAATAAACAGTTTCATTTACTTTATTAAATGAATCGAGTACATCTTTATGAGGCTTTGTAGTGGCTGCATTATCAAAATAGATCACTTAAAACACTCTCTTTCATTCTCTATTAAATTATTTATTTACCCTTAGTAAATTTATCTTTTATAGACATATTATTCAAAAATAGATACTAAAGCATTATACTATTTTTAAATAAAAATAAAAGGCGTCGAACTCAAATTAAATGATTTTGAGTTGAAAACTTATTTAGCATTATTTATTAAGCGTTCTGAATTAAAGTAACTCCCCCTTGAATTCAATAACTTACTATAACTTTAAACAAATCAAAAAAGATGGGATAGAATTCATTACGAATTCATTATCCCACCTCAAAATAGACTACTATTTATTTGCTTTAACCTAACATTTATTACTTACCAAAGTTATAAATTTTTATTGTCAATAAGACAAGCGTAATTAACCTTTGGCTACCTCATCTTCAATATATTTAGTAATTCCAGGTTCTACACTTTCAAGTGCTTGTTCTGAAATTTCAATTGATCGTTTGTAACGATTATTTTTAAACAAGCGTTCTGCTTCGTTTAAACTCTTATCTACATTATTATGATCTTTGCGATAACGGTTACCATATTGAATTAAACGTTCTGCGTATACGGCATTCACCAACACATCATTTGCTTCATCTTCAAAAGTATTCATTTGAATAACAATTTTGGCAACTTTATCTTTAAGTTGTTTAACGTGAATTGGACGTTCACTAAATTGATCATTAGTTTCACGAACTTCATGGTCAATTTCATTTTTCATAATAATGAATCTTTCTGGTACACTTGTTAAATTTGAAGCTAAAAGTCGACGATAAACTTCTTCTTTTTTAGATTGAATTCTTAAAAGATTATCTTCTGCCTCAGCTTCATCTTCTCTCAATTGAATAAGATGATTTTGTAATTTTTCTTGGTTCTCATTAATTACTTTAACGTGATCGTCTAAATATTCTAGGTTGTCTTTAACTTCGCTGTAACGTACAGCAGATTTAGCCATTTCTTTAAGAATTTCATCATATACAGCTACTAAATTTTGAATTTCGTTCTCATGTTGTCTAATGCTATGAACATCACTTTCATTTATGAAATAATTTTCACGAATATAGTCAATTTCTGTACGTAATGTGTAATTCATCTCACGTGCTTTGAACAATTCATCAGTAATTTGTTCTTTAGTTTCTTCCACTTCATTTTTAGCTTTAACTTCATGCTCAATCAAATCATACATTTCATCAAGCTTATCATTAATTTGTTCAAGTTTATCGTTTGCATTATCTAACTCAAGACGACTGATCATAGGTTCTACAAAATTCAACTCTGTCTTTAAGCTTTGTAGCGTACCATCGATTTTAACGTGATCTAGATCATAACCGTTCATCTTTAAGTCGCGACAACCATATTTCAAATCTTGAAATTGTCCAGGTAGTTCTTTTTGGGCTTCTCTAATTAGTTCTGGAATTTCATCCATATACTTTTGGACTTCATTCATAGATTCATTTAGACCCATAATGTGGTTATGTGCTTGAACGTAATTACCTTCTTCTTTAAGTTCTTCATACTGTTCAAGTTCTGGCTCAAATGATTCAATTCTTTTTTCAAGTGGTGAAGCTGCATCGCCGAACTGATGTCTGTTAGCTAACACATCACGCTTCATTTCTCGATAATTAGTCTTGCACTTTTCATAAACTTGTTCATTTTCCTTATGTAAAGAAACAATTTCATTAACGTCTTCAACTTGTTGTTGATACCCAGCTTCATATTTATCCATTAATTCATGTGCATCATCAATGTCACTTTGAGCTCCAGAAAATTGAAACTTATCAAGTTGAATTTCAGCATCGTGGATTTTTTCCTCTACAGGTGCTAAATAGTTATTTGTATAGTCTAAGGTGTCTCTCTTAAAGGCATCATATTTTTTTCTAGTTTCACCTTTTAAATTTAATTCAGAAAGTTGTTTTAAATTTTCTTCAAAAGGTAATCTTTGAACTTTTAACTTACGTTCTTCAGCTTCTTCAACAATTTTTCGTTTATTAGAACGTAAATAAAACATGATTCCTACAATGATTAAAACAATGATAATTATTGCTAATATTGTGTATAAAACCATCTCATTCTCCTCCTATATTATCATTATTATAACGCAAATACCGCTTTCATTAAAATAGTAAATGAATGAATTGATAGAATAAATTTTTCCATTTATACTTTTATTAAAAATAACAAAATGAGGTAAGCATATGCCATTGATAAAAGAAACAAATTATAATTTATTAACGAAACAGCTTCAAAGTTTAATCGAAGACGAACAGAACCTTATCGCAATTCTAAGCAATACATCAGCTATATTAAATGATAATTTAGATCAAATTAATTGGGTTGGTTTTTATCTAATTGAAAATGAAGAACTCATTCTTGGACCCTTCCAAGGTCATCCAGCTTGCGTTCATATTGCAATTGGCAAAGGTGTCTGTGGTACTGCAGTTGCAGAAGATAAAACTCAGTTAGTTAAAGATGTACACGCGTTCCCAGGCCACATTGCTTGCGATGCAAATAGTAAATCAGAAATAGTTATTCCAATTCATGTCAATGATGAAATAATTGGGGTTCTAGATATTGATGCACCTATCACAGATCGATTTACTAATGAAGACAAGGAAGGTTTAGAAGTTATTGTCAAAGTTATTGAAAAACAGCTAACTAAATAACTAAAAAGTATTGACACTTTGTAAAATACTGTTACAATGAACTTTGTGTGAATTAACGAAAATAGCAGTTGCATATCAATAAGCTCTATGTTGTTCCCGATGAGGACGTGTCGCGTAACTGACGCTATAAGGTGAAGACACATAAAACAACATATCCTATTGGGCATGCAACACTCTTTTTTGTTTATTCATAACAACAAAAAAGAAAAAGGAGGAGTCTTAATATGGCTCGATTCAGAGGTTCAAACTGGAAAAAATCTCGTCGTTTAGGTATCTCATTAAGCGGTACTGGTAAAGAATTAGAAAAACGTCCTTACGCACCAGGACAACACGGTCCAAACCAACGTAAAAAATTATCAGAATATGGTTTACAATTACGTGAAAAACAAAAATTACGTTATTTATATGGAATGACTGAAAGACAATTCCGTAACACATTTGACATCGCTGGTAAACAACACGGTGTACATGGTGAAAACTTCATGATTTTATTAGCTAGTCGTTTAGACGCAGTTGTTTATTCATTAGGTTTAGCTCGCACTCGTCGTCAAGCACGTCAATTAGTTGGTCACGGTCACGTTGAAGTTGATGGTCGTCGTGTTGATATTCCATCATATTCATTAAAACCTGGTCAAGTTATCACTGTACGTGAAAAATCACAAAACTTAGACATCATCAAAGAATCTGTTGAAATTAATAATTTCGTACCAGAATACTTAGACTTTGATGCAGATAGCTTAAAAGGTACTTTCGTACGCTTCCCTGAACGTAGCGAATTACCAGCTGAAATTAATGAACAATTAATCGTTGAGTACTACTCAAGATAAGTTCATGATAATGAACAACCACCCTTCCTTATGGAATGGGTGGTTTTTTTATTCATAGATGATCTAAGTGATTTTATAATCTAAAGATATCCTCTGGTAAATCAGAAATAATGCCATCTACGCCAAGGTTGATAAGTTTTTTAGCGTCTTTCGGTTTATTCACAGTATATGGAATAACCTTCAATGATTGACTATGTGCATTTTTTATAAATCTAGAATTAACTAATTTGTAATTAGGATTAATAAAATTTGCATAATCAGATATTTCTTCAAAATTTGGAGATTTATACCAATATTTCTTTCTACTAATAAGCAGCCCTAATTGATACTCACTATCCAATGAGTTTAAACGTTTCACACAATCTTCATCAAAAGATTGAATGATTGCTTTGTATTTAGGAACTTTATATATTTCTAAAGCATTCAATACAGCTTCTTCAATTCCTGGATATTGATGTGGAACTTTAATCTCAATAAGTAACTTTTTTGAAAAATTTTTAATTAAGGATAACACCTCTTCAAATGTCGAAATCTTAGTATTTTGAAAGGATTTATCATGTTTTACTCCAAAATCAAATTTTAACAATTCTTCAAGTGTATAGTCTTTTACTTTTCCTTCACCATTCGAAGTTCGATTAATAGTGTCATCATGTATAACAACCAAATGATTGTCTTTACTGAAATGTACATCTATTTCTAACATATCAACATGTTGCATTAAAGCCGCCTTAAAACCAACAAGAGTATTTTCTGGAAAATGATTAGATAAACCACGATGAGCAACTATTTGAAATGCTTGATTAGGTTTATTAATTTTCATAAAAGTCACCTTTCTTTAATTATGTCACACTTTAAACTACACTTAAAATACCATATTATAAGTGGAGGTTAAACATAAATGGTTAAGCATGATTTTAAAGTACAAACAAAATGGCGTGGTGGAAGAGAAGAAGTTGGAACTGTTAATGGAGACATTATTTCTGAACAAATTTCTATACCTGCACCGCTCGGTGGTAATGGAGTAGGTACAAATCCCGATGAATTATTAGTTTCAGCTGCATCGTCTTGTTATATCATCTCATTGGCAGCAACGTTAGAAAGAGCAAAATTTACCGACATCAATCTGATAAATAATTCAGTAGGTACTGCCCTATTCGAGAATGGTAAGTTTAAAATGGTAACAATAACACATTATCCTAAAATTTCAGTGACTGCGGAAGACAAAGAGAATCTTGAGAAAAGGCTTCCTAAATTATTAGAAATAGCTGATAATAATTGTATGATTTCGAATTCTATACGTAATAATGTAGAAATTAAAATTCAAGCGTCAATTCAATAATTGTTAAAATTGCGCTAGTTTCACCATGAATCTCATATAAACATGGTGATTACTCTTTTAAATTATCAGAATATTTGGTAAAATGATTAAATCTTATACCGTGGGAGGAAATTTAATGAATTATTATGAACCACTTTTATTAACACCAGGACCTACTCCAGTTCCAAAGGAAATCAATCATGCTTTAGGTTTACCTATGGTTGGTCACCGTTCACCAGATTTTGAATCTATAGCTAAAAAAGCATTTAACAATTTAAAACCCATTTTTGGTACAGAAAATGAAGTTATGATTTTAACATCAAGTGGCACTAGTGTCTTAGAAGCAAGTATGTTAAATATAGTTAATCCCGATGATCATTTTGTCGTTATAGTGTCAGGCGCATTTGGCAATCGCTTTAAACAAATTGCTGAGACATACTATAAAAATGTACACATATATAATGTGGAATGGGGACAATCCATTGATATTAAAGAATTCATAACATATCTTAACAATTTAAATCATCAAATCAGTGCTGTATTTACTCAATTCTGCGAAACGTCAACAGCTGTCCTACATCCTGTAGGTGAACTTGGTAAAGCATTGAAAACATTCAATCAAGATATCTACTTTGTTGTAGATGGTGTGAGTTGTATTGGTGCTGTAGATGTTAATTTAGAGCGTGACTACATAGATGTGTTAGTTTCTGGGAGTCAAAAAGCAATTATGTTGCCACCTGGTCTAGCATTCGTAGCTTATAATGATCGTGCATTGAAACGTTTCAAAGAAGTGACTACACCACGCTTTTACTTAAATTTAAATAAATACTTTGACTCACTTCAACAAGATTCTACTCCTTTTACACCAAATGTCGGGTTATTTAGAGCAGTAAACGCTTATGCTGAATTAATTCATTCTGAAGGATTTGAAAATACCATTAAACGTCACTATATTATTAGAGACGGTCTAAGATTAGCTTTAAATGCATTAGATTTGGAACTTTTAGTAGAAGATGATTTCGCTTCCCCTACGGTAACATCATTTATACCAACATCCAAAGATGAATTAACTCATATTAAATCAACTTTAAAAACAAGATTTAATATTACAATTGCTGGTGGTCAAGGTAAATTGAAAGGAAAGATTTTACGTATCGGACATATGGGTAAAGTCTCACCTTTCGATATACTTTCAGTGATAAGTGCTTTAGAGATTATACTTACAGATTACCGTCAAACGAATTATATTGGTAGAGGCTTAACAAAATTTTCAGAGGTGATTCATAGTGAAGCATAATATTCTAGTGTCAGACCCTATTTCAACAGATGGATTACAAAGTTTATTAAACCATTCTGATTTTAACGTCGATATTAAAACGGATTTAGATGAACAATCACTATTAGATATTATAGGTGATTACGAGGGTTTAATTGTTCGTAGTCAGACGCAAGTTACTCAACAAGTCATTGAAAAGGCTAGTAATTTGAAAGTTATCGCCCGTGCTGGCGTTGGCGTAGACAATATTGATATTGACGCTGCTACTCTCCAAGGTATTTTAGTCATTAATGCACCTGATGGTAATACTATTTCTGCAACTGAACATTCAGTAGCTATGATTTTAGCGATGGCTAGAAATATTCCTCAAGCGCATGCATCTTTAAAAAATAAGGAATGGAATAGAAAAGCGTTTAAGGGGGTCGAACTTTATCAGAAAACATTAGGTGTCATAGGTGCAGGACGAATAGGTATTGGTGTAGCACAACGTCTTCAAAGTTTCGGTATGAAAGTGTTAGCTTATGACCCTTATCTTACTGAAGATAAAGCACAGCAATTAGGCGTTAAACTTGCTACCATAGATGAAATAGCTAGACAAGCTGATTTTGTAACAGTTCATACGCCATTAACACCTAAAACAAGAGGTATTGTGAATGCTGATTTCTTTTCAAAAGCAAAACCAACATTGCAAATTATTAACGTCGCAAGAGGCGGTATCATCAATGAAGATGATTTATTAAATGCACTAAATAATAATCAGATTGCACGTGCTGCATTAGACGTATTTGAACATGAACCCCCTACCGATTCACCATTAATTGAGCATGATAAAATCATTGTTACGCCACACTTAGGTGCATCAACTATTGAGGCTCAGGAGAAAGTTGCAGTATCAGTGTCAGAAGAAATTATAGATATACTGGAAAACGGTAATGTAACACACGCAGTCAATGCGCCAAAAATTAGTTTCAATGATATAGATGAAATAACACAACAATGGATTGAAATAGGTGAGTTATCTGGTGAATTAGCCATTCAATTAATTGAAGGTGCACCGAGAGAAATCAAGGTGACTTTTAATGGTGATGTCGCTAAACAGGAAACTGACTTAATTACACGGTCAATTGTAAAACAAATTTTACAACAGGATTTAGGAGATCGTGTTAATATCATTAATGCTTTTGCACTTTTAAATGAACAAGGTGTAACACGTAACGTTGAAAAAAGAGCATCACAAGATACTTTTAGTAATTATATTCAAGTTCATTTAGTAAGTGATACGGAAGAAGTAAAAATTGGTGCCACGGTAATAGCTGGCTTTGGTGCTCGTATTGTACGTATTAATGATTACTCTGTTGACTTTAAACCTAATGCCTATCAACTTGTTTCTTATCATGGTGACAAGCCTGGTATGGTCGGTTTAACTGGTCAGCTACTAGGTAGACATAATATTAATATTGCATCAATGTCACTTGGCAGAAATATACAAGGAGGCCAAGCGATGATGGTATTATCAATTGATCAACCTGTTACTGAGGATATTATCAATGAACTATATGATGTGGGTGGTTTCGATAAAATATATGGAACTACACTCTCAGTCAAATAACTAATCTTTTTGAAGAATCACGACTATATCTACTTGAAATAATTATGCCCCTCTATGATGGATTTAACTTCATCACTGAGGGGCGTATTAATACTAATGATTTAATATCAATTTATGGTGAATTAACCTTACAATAAAATATTTTTAATCAAACCTATATGATCAACAATATAATCCGCTTCATGATGCTCCAATTCTTTACGAGCCTCTTGCCCTTTTAAACCTGTTAATGTTCCTATAAAAGTAGCACCTATTTGTTTAGCACAGAATAAATCAGCCAGTGAGTCACCAACAATGTTTACATCTTCTTTATTTACAATTTGATCTTGTTGGCTAATGAATTGTTTATAATTCTCCTTGTTATTTCCATATAGAGTAGCAATATAGCAAAAAGGATTAGGCTTACCTAGAGTAAAGTCAGGATATTCATTTTCAGCTTCCATAACATCACTTGCAGTAACAATGTGATTATCTGAAAAGAACGCTTTTAAACCTAAAGATTCAAATGGAACTAATGTTTCAGTTCTAGGTCTACCTGTAGCTATTGCAAGATGATAGCCTCTTTCTTTTAAAGTACTAAGCAAGGACTTAATCTCTTCAACAGGTCTAAGAACAGTTTCGTGATAAATAAAACCATTAATGCCCTCAAGAATAGATGGCTTTTCTTCAACTTGCTTAAATAATTCAGAACCTAAGTATAATTCTTGGTATAAATCTCTTGCAACAAACCATAGAGGTCCTTTAAGTTTAAAGAGGCTTGCATCATTAACATTTAATTCTTCTCTAGCATATTGTTGCAACTCGGCATAAATATTATCTTTACCACCTTGACTTTGACTAATAAAATTCATAGGAAGTTCATAATCAATTCTAAAATTTTTGTTAATCATTGATTGAATTTCTTGAATACTTTTTACTGAAAAATGATTATCAGTTATTATGTCTTTAATCTCTTGAACTGTAAATTCTTTCATCAAATGGATAAAATGTATGCAAAAAACGACAAATAACATATCCCAATTTGAATTTAATCCCATTGATTTTAATCGATTAAGAATGATATCATCATTAAATACTTTACTGCGAATATCATTTATAGTTTCGTCACTTAACGCATTTAATTTAAATGATTTATCTAAACCTAAAAAATGTTCACTTTTGAGTAATGTCTCTATAGTTAAAGCTGACGTATCGAAACAACGTTCCTCACTTAAGAATACACCGTCTACATCAAACAAAATTGATTTCATGACTTTTCGCTCCATTATTTTTGAATATTCTGATACTTATAATCTTAACGTCTTATATCTCAATGTCAATAATAAAAAACTGATGAATTCTAGGTAGCCTCCTAAAATTCATCAGTTAATTGAACAACAGATATTTATCAATATGGTTATATCTTATCAAATCAGTAAGACATATTTTGTCTGTCTTAATACTTTTAAAAAATGAAACTATAAATTTTACATTTGCTTTTCAATTTCATCTGCGACTTGCTGTACATGAGTGCCAATTATAACTTGTGCTGAGTGTTGACCATTTTTGGTTACGCCTACCGCTCCTGCATTTCTAATTTTTTGTTCGTCAATAATAGAATTATCCTTTAATTCCATTCTTAATCTAGTAGCACAATTGGTTAATGTAGTAATATTTTCACTACCACCTAATCCTTCTAAGATTTGACTTGCTGTGTGATGATATTTGCTTTTACTTGTAGTTTCTGCCCCATCTTTCTCAGTCGTATTAACAGTTGGATCAGCTAATAAATTGTCACCACGACCAATTGTGTTGAGGTTAAAGATTTTAATGACAAATCTAAAGATAAAGTAATATAAAGCGAAGAATACAATGCCTTGAACTAAAATCATTAACGGATGATTAGCCACTGGATTGATTAGTGATAATGCGTAATCAATTAAACCTGCACTAAATGAGAATCCTGCTGTCCAATGGAATAGTGCAGCTATAAATAATGACAAACCGGTTAATAATGCATGGATTACAAATAATACCGGTGCAACAAACATAAATGCAAATTCAATCGGTTCAGTTACACCAACCATAAATGCAGAAATGGAACTTGCTATAAACCAACCATATACTTGTTTTTTCTGAGCAGATTCAGCGGTGTGATACATCGCCAACGCTGCAGCTGGCATACCAAACATCATAATTGGGAAGAACCCTGCTTGATATCGACCAGTAATACCTTTGATTGCATCTTGTCCAGTTTGGAATTTACCGATATCGTTAATTCCTGCTGTATCAAACCAGAACACAGCATTTAATGCATGGTGAAGCCCAGTAGGAATTAATAGTCGGTTAAAGAAGCCGTATAGGAATGCACCGAATGGTCCAAAACCAATTAGCCATTTACCAAAAGCTACAATTGCTGAATATATAAATGGCCAAGCAAATAATAAAATCGCAATTAAGAACGTACAATAGAAAACAGTCATGATTGGAACTAATCGCTTACCACTAAAGAATGATAACGCTGTTGGTAATTCAACATCACTGAATTTGTTATAACAATAAGCCGCGATTAATCCAATAATAATCCCTATAAACACATTTGAATTATCCATCTTACTAAATCCATCGTTCACAGCGCTTTCTTTTATATTAAATAATGGTGCTATAAACTCTGGAGATAAAACTTTTACAACCAGTGCATATCCTAATGCACCTGCTAAAGCCACTGCACCATCGTTTTTCTTAGCCATGCCTATTGCTACACCAATTGCAAAGATAAGCCCTAGTTGACCTAGTATTGCTGTCCCCACAGTAGTGAAGAACAACGACACTGTTGGTAATAAATTTAATGCTTTAAGCAAATTACCTATACCTACGATAATTGCGCCAGCGGGCAAAACAGCTACTGGTAGCATTAAAGATCTACCTAAATTTTGAAAAAACTTAAACATTCTACTCACTCCCAAAACACGTATTATTCAAATAATTTATATATAACTAAGTTATGTATATAGTTCCTTTATTAATTTATCATAAATGTAAGCGCTTTTGATGTGTCAATTTTAAATCATTTTAAAAATATAATGAGCATATAGGTATCTAACACGTTAAAGCTCTTAAACATATAAATGTAAAATTTTAAATTTAAATAAGTTTATAAAAATAACAATTCACATATTAAACTCACCGAAATTAATTAAGTGTATATTTAAAAACAAAAACACCCTATTAAAATAACTATTAGAGTCATTAAATAGAGTGTTTATTGTTAATTAGTTACTATAATTTATTTTTCTAAACTATCTTGAATTAAGTGTAGTTCTTTTTGTAATTGTGCTGTACGTCTTTCAATTTCATGTGTTAAATAATCTATTTTTTCATTTCTTTTTAAATCTTTAGGAATATCTGATTGATAAATTGGCTCACCAAATTTAATAAGTGCCTGACCAGTAATTAAGCCATGTAATTTTTTAGGTCCTACATAGGCTGCTGGTAAAATTGGCGCTTTGCCTAACATTGCAATAGTTGAAGCGCCTCTTTTTAATGGAGCCCCTTCAGCTGATGTACGATGTCCCGTTGGGAAGATACCAACAGTTTTATTTTCTTTTAACAAATTAACTGGTCTTTTCAATGTACTTGGTCCTGGATTTTCACGGTCAACAGGAAAAGCATTCAATGAAGTTAAAAATTGTCCAAACCACTTGTTATTAAATAATTCCTTTTTAGCCATGTAATGAATTTCATTAGGAACTAATGCCATACCTAACATAATCACTTCATTATAACTTTCATGAGTACATGTTACTACGTATTTGTTATCTTTAGGTATATTCTCCTTTCCAATAACATACAATGATTTAGCCATTTTGACTAATATCAAATCTAATAGTCTACTTATAAATTGATACATCATGTCACCTGCTTATTGATTTCTATACTTTATTGATTTTATCATTATCCTTATTTATGAACAACTAATCAAAAGATACATCTAAAGTCTGATGGTGGATTACTGGCAAAATATAATTAAACCTTTCATAATTAAATAAAGGGTTAATATTATAATGGAGGTTAAATATGTCTGAATTTAATCAAGAGAATCAATCAATTTATAACAACTATCAGCAACCTCAACCTGGAAAACCTAAATTCCCATGGTTTAAAACAATTATCGTTGCATTGATTGCTGGTGTGATAGGTGCTTTACTTGTCTTAGGTGCTAGTAAAATAATGGGTTTAGTTGGAATAGATAATGGTGGTGCCCAAGTTCAAGAAGCCAATAATAGTAAAGGTGGAAATGTATTAGACGGAAAAAGTGATAAATATAAATCTGTTAATGCAATGATTAAAGATGTATCACCTGCGATAGTAGGTGTCATTATGCAAAAAGCTAATGGTTTAGAAGATTTTTTACAAGGTAAATCATCATCCGAATCTGAAGAAGCAGGTATTGGTTCTGGTGTCATCTATCAAATCAATAATAATTCTGCTTATATTGTGACAAACACCCATGTGATAAGTGGTGCTTCTGAGATTAAAGTCCAATTACATAGTGGTAAACAAGTTAAAGCGAAGTTAATTGGGAAGGATACTGTATCAGATATAGCTGTCTTGAAAATAGATAATACTAAGGGTATCAAATCAATTAAATTTGCTAATTCTTCTAAAGTGCAAACAGGAGATAGTGTATTCGCTATGGGTAATCCTCTAGGTTTGGAATTTGCTAATTCAGTTACTTCTGGAATTATTTCAGCGAATGAGCGTACAATTGAGTCAAATACTACTTCTGGTGGTACTAAAGTTAACGTCTTGCAAACTGATGCTGCAATAAACCCTGGTAACTCTGGTGGTGCATTAGTAGATATTAATGGTAACTTGGTTGGTATCAACTCTATGAAGATAGCCGCTGAGCAAGTAGAAGGTATTGGTTTTGCTATTCCAAGTAATGAAGTTAAAGTAACTATTGAACAACTTGTTAAAAACGGTAAAATTGAACGCCCTTCTATAGGAATTGGTTTACTAAATTTAAGTGATATTCCTGATTCTTATAAAAAAGAATTAAACACAGATCGTGATGATGGTATTTATGTTGCTAAAGTAAGTCGCTCAAGTGAATTAAAAACAGGAGATATCATTACTAAAATAGATGATAAAACTGTAAAAGAAGATACTGATTTAAGAACTTATCTGTATCAAAATAAGAAGCCTGGTGAGACTGCTAAACTAACTGTTATACGTGATGGAAAAATGCTAACAGTTAATGTTAATCTAAAAAGCCAGTCCGATATATCATCTAATCAATCATCTGACTCTGAATCAGACAATAGTCGAAACAGTCAATTTATACAATAGTTTTTCTAACAAAAGAACAGAACATACTCATAAGGCTAGTAAATGATTATTCAAAATCAATTACTGGCCTTCTTAATGCTTAAATTGTCGCCTTTGACTTCTGGGTAAGAAATAGTCCTGGAACGATGATTAAAAATAATGTAATGACTGATACTAAGAATCCAGCATGATAAGCGATTATATTGTGCGTCAAGGATTTACCTAATTGATTTATTACAACTCTAATAATTGTTGCTATGAAAGCTGTTCCAAAACTCGAACCAATATTTTCAATCATATTAATTCCCACACCCGCTTCAGCTAATACACTCTCTTTAATGCCCATATATGCATAAGTAGTTAAACCTAAATTAATGCCCCCAATACTACATCCTCTTAAAAATAAGATGATGGATAGAGCAATGATACTAGTATGATCTGTAATAAATAATAAAGGTATTGATCCAAACATCGAGATTATAACACTTATTAAAACCACCCATTTCGCTCCATACTGATCGATTAATTTCCCCAAGTATGGTCTTGTAATAAGCATTCCTATTCCCTGTGGTATCAGAGCTAAAGCAGCTTCAATAGGAGTGTAATGCTTAAATGTCTGAAAATATAACGGAATTATGACCATAGGTCCCATTATACCTATGTTTGAGAGAAATAAGCCTATAAACGATGCTGTATAATTTCCTTTACAAAAAAGTGACAACGGCAAAATAGTATTATCATGTTTAACTTTATTATGAATATAATATATAAGTATCATAATACAACCAATAATCAAAAGAAGAATAGTAGTTCTATTATAAAAACTATGGTAATCACTTGCTTTTGTTAAGCCGTATATGGTTGATATGCTAATAAGACCTAACAGTATCATTCCTAAAATGTCAATGGACTTACTTTTATTAAAAGGGACAAAGTTCGGTAAATATTTAATTTGCAATAATATAGCGATGATTACGACTAAGACATTAATAAAGAACATCCAGCGCCAAGACACAATATGAATTATAAATCCACCAATAACTGGTCCTAAGATGGGCCCGAATATCATAGGTGTACTTACGACAGCCATGACTTTCCCAATATTGTCTTGACCCGTTGTCTTAATCAATAGCGTGAACATTAACGTTGTAATTATGCCCGCAGACATTCCCTGAATTATTCTGAACACAATAAAACTCTCTGCATTCCAACTAATACCAGCTAATACAGATGTAATTCCGAATAGAATTGAGGCTCCGATAAATACATACTTACCATTAAATTGATTAACCAGCCATCCTGCTATTGGAATAACTAGCGCTAAAGCAAGGACATATCCTGTTATCCCCCACTGAGTGATTTCAATTGTTGTATTAAATGTGTTGTTAAGCTGTTTGATTGCAATGTTAATCATTGTTAAATCTAACATAGGTGCTATAGCTCCCAATGCTATTGCCCAAGCAGCTATCATAATTTCTCTAGATACTTGACTATCATTTAATTTTGACATATGTGCCTCCTATATATTGTTTCCACGTCAACAAAATAAACTCTCTTTTTGTTTCCTTGTCAACAATATATAACAAATAAACTCGCTTAACTTGTAAGCGAGTTTTTAAGTTTAATCTCTTATAATGATCGATGCTCTTGTTCGATTAGTTGATCCAAATGTTGATTATACCTATTAATGAAGGTCATCATATTGTTAAATTCATCTTCTGTCATGCTGTCAAAAACACTTTGATCTCTTTTTTGAAACGTTTCATGTAATTCAGAGTGAATTTGATAAACGCTTTCACCCTGTGTAGTTAACTTAAAATATATTTCTTTTTTATTGTCTTTACTTTTAAAACTTTCAATTAAACCTTTTTGCTGCAAACGTTTTGTTAATTTACTAATTGCACCTCTTGTCATAAATAGCTTATTCGCCAAATATTGTACATTGGGATTCTGATATTCTTTAATCGCTTCAACGCAATGAACTTCAGATGATTTGAACCCCTTAAGTGCCTGTTCCATTTTATCCTTATTTAGCCAACCTATTTTATTAAACAAATCTCTAAAGCTACTCATTAAAATTTCTTCTTTATTATTAGTCATTTCATCACTTCTTTTTAATCTTTATAACATATTTATTATACCCGTACTCTATTTATTTTTCATAAAAAGGGCAATGCGCAAAGTCTATAAGATTTCGCTACATTGCCAATAAAATTACACCTTATTATTTATAGTTAACCATGAAATATTTTTTCTTACCACGACGAATGATTGTAAATTCATCATCTATTTTATCCTCATTGCTTAATTCATAGTCTACTGATTGTTGTCTTTCCCCATTAATATATATAGCACCGTTATTAACATCCTCACGTGCTTGGCGTTTAGACGTCGCAATGCCTGTTTCAATTAAGACATCAATAATATTTGAAGTTTCAGTTGATAATTCAACTTGAGGAACATCTTTGAAGCCTTCTTTTAATTCTTTGCCTGATAATGACTTTAAATCGCCGCTAAACAAAGCTTTAGAAATACGAATGGCATCATCTAATGCCTCTTTACCATGAATAAATTCTGTAACATTCTCCGCTAAGGCTTTTTGCGCTTCTCTTAAATGAGGTTCTTGATTTTTAGATTCTTCGAGACGATTAATTTCATCTTTATCTAAAAATGTGAAGTATTTCAAGAATTTAATGACATCATCATCTGATTGATTAATCCAAAATTGGTAAAATTCATAAGGGCTTGTTTTGTCAGCGTCTAACCATACAGCACCTGATTCTGATTTACCAAATTTCTTACCATCCGATTTCGTAACTAAAGGAATTGTTAAACCATATGCTTCAGTTTGTCCATACATACGTCGCATTAATTCAATACCACTAGTGATATTACCCCATTGATCTGAACCACCAACTTGTAATTTACAATTTAATTCACGGTTTAAATGACCAAAGTCGATAGCTTGAAGTATAGTATAAGTGAATTCAGTGTAAGATATACCATTCTCAAGGCGAGATTGAATAGAATCTTTACCTAACATGTAGTTCACACCAACATGTTTACCATAGTCTCTTAGGAAACTAATTAATGAGATTTGACTCAACCAATCTTTGTTATTAACTAAAATGGCACCTTTATCAGTACCAAATTCAAATAATTTATGCATTTGAGCACTAATACCCTCAACGTTAGCCTCTACTTGGTCTTCTGTTTGTAGTATACGTTCTTCAGATTTACCGGATGGATCACCAATCATACCAGTTCCCCCACCAATTAGAACGATAGGTCGATGACCATGTTCTTGGAAACGTCTTAGAGTCATAAAGGGAAGTAAATGACCAATATGCAGACTATCAGCAGTAGGGTCAGCACCACAATATAAAGAAATTTGTTCCTTATTTAATAATTCTTCAATGCTACTTTCATCTGTTTGTTGATAAATTAAACCTCTCCATTGTAACTCTTCAATTAAAGCGTTTGACATCTATATTCCTCCTAAACAAAGACTTATTTTTAATATTTAGTGATCTATACTCTATTTATGAAAAATAAAAAGCACCCATACATCGTTAAATGTAAGGGCGCTTGAGCACGTTACCACCATACTTAAATAGCATATTGCTATTCACTCTATCAATGATACGTTCATTAATAAACGTTGGACAATTCATAATGAGGTGTATTCATATAAGTGCAACTATTAGTTCACAGCTACCACTAACTCTCTGGAAATCACAAATATATTACTTGTCCTCTTATCCAAAATATATTGAATTGTAATTAATTATAAGTATTAAAAATATAAAAGTCAAATCAGTGATTATGGTATACTATATTTAAATTTCAGGAAGCTTAAGGTGAAAGAGATGTTAACCAACATTAATAGAGATACTAAGTTTAATTCATTTGAAAAGTTCTACAAAAAAACGAAACATGCAATTGTAGGATTATTTAGTGTTGGGTTATTTATATGTTTAATAGGATTTATAGGTACAGTTATTTATTTTAATCATTTAACGCATGAATCGTCTAAAATAAGTGACCGTGAATTAAAACAGAAAGTCTTGCATTTTGCAGGTGACGATTTAATAAATCATGAAAATTCTGATGTCTTAAGTGAATATGATAAATCTGAGAACTCTCTAATAGTAGGTCCTAAACACGTCAATCCAAATGTTATTAAAGCCCTTACCTCTTCCGAGGATACCATGTTTTATAAACATAAAGGTATCCTTCCAAAAGCACTCGTACGAGCAATGATACAAGATGTATTTAATCTTGATCAAAGCACTGGTGGTAGTACAATTACTCAGCAATTAGTTAAAAACCAAGTGCTATCAAGTAAAAAAACATATAGTCGAAAAGCAAATGAGCTTATTTTAGCAATGCGTCTTGAAAATTTATTGTCAAAAAATGAAATCATCTATACATATTTAAATATTGTACCTTTCGGTAGAGATTATGAAGGTAACAATATTACAGGTATTGCGTCTGCGTCCTATAGTTTATTCGGTATTCCACCGAAAGATTTAAATATTGCACAGTCTGCTTACCTTATTGGTTTATTACAAAGCCCGTATATGTATACACCGTATGAAGAGAATGGTGAATTAAAAACTTATAAAGAAGTCAAAATCAGTGTTGATCGTCAACATTATGTATTAAAACGAATGCTTGTTGAAGGTGTAATCGATAAAGAGGAATACCGCCACGCTAAACGTTATCATATCTATGACCATTTACTTACAAAACCGCAATTAAATAATAATCAATCTGCATAACTGATGAAATATCTTATTTAACTAAATTCATATTTTGTTTCAAAAGCAAATTCATAAAAAAACTGCCGCCAAAGTTTTGCGCTTTGTCGACAGTTTTCAACGTAACATAATAATACATTATAATAGTCGGTACTTCAATCTACTAGAATAAGCCTACTGCATGGCCGTCTTCTGTAACGTCCATATTTAATGCAGCTGGTTTTTTAGGTAATCCAGGCATAGTCATGATTGCACCTGTTAATGCAACAATAAATCCTGCACCTGTTTTAGCCTCTAATTCTCTAATAGTAATATCAAAATCAGTTGGAGCACCTAAAGCAGTTGCATCATCACTGAATGAATATTGAGTTTTAGCCATACAGATTGGATATTGACCCCAACCATTGTCAGTAAATTCTTTTAGTTGTTTTTTAGCTTTTTTACTAAATGTAACTGAAGAACCACCATAGATATCTTTAACGATTGTTTCAATTTTTTCTTCTAATGATTGATCTAAATCATATAAGAATTTGAAATCATTTGGTTGTTCAATAACTTCAAGTACTTGGTTAGCTAATTCAACGCCACCTTTACCGCCTTTTTCCCATACTTCAGTCAAAGCGATTCTAACGTTATTTTCTTTAGCCCAAGCTTTTACAGCTTCAGTTTCAGCATCTGTATCATGAATAAATGCATTTAATGCGATAACTGGTTCAACACCAAATTTACGGATGTTGTTAACATGACGTTCTAAGTTAACAATACCAGCTTTAACTGCTTCAACATTTTCTTCTTTTAAGTCATCTTTAGCTACGCCACCATGCATTTTAAGGGCACGGACTGTTGCAACTAAAACTACTGCTGAAGGTTCAAAACCAGCTTCTCTAGCTTTAATGTCGATGAATTTTTCAGCACCAAGGTCTGAACCGAATCCTGCTTCTGTTACAACGATGTCTGCAAGATCACGTGCTGTTTCAGTAGCTAAAATTGAGTTACAACCATGTGCAATGTTAGCGAATGGTCCACCATGAACTAATGCAGGTGTACCTTCAATAGTTTGAACTAAGTTAGGTTTAATAGCATCTTTAAGAATCATTGCTAATGCGCCTTCAACTTTTAAGTCTGCAACTGTAACTGGTTTACGATCACGAGTGTAACCAATAGTAATACGGCTAATTTTTTCTTTTAAGTCATTAATATTACGAGCTAAACATAAGATTGCCATTACTTCTGAGGCAACTGTAATATTGAAACCATCTTCACGAGGTACACCGTTAGTAGGTCCACCTAAACCAACATTTACATGACGTAATGCACGGTCGTTCATGTCTAATACACGTTTCCATTCAACACGACGTACATCAATACCTAATTCATTACCTTGATGTATATGGTTATCGATAAATGCAGATAAAGCATTATTTGCAGTAGTAATTGCGTGGAAGTCACCATTGAAGTGTAAGTTAATATCTTCCATTGGTAATACTTGCGCATAACCTCCACCAGTTGCCCCACCTTTAATACCAAATGTAGGTCCTAATGCTGGTTCACGTAAAGCTACCATTACATTTTTCTTTAATTCGTTGAACGCATCAGATAATCCAACAGTAACTGTAGATTTACCTTCACCTGCTGGTGTTGGACTCATTGCAGTTACTAAAACGACTTTCCCTTTGTTGTCTTTTGGTTTGATTTGATTGATATCAATCTTAGCTTTATAGTGACCATATTGTTCTAATGCGTCTGCTGGGATTCCAGCTTTTTCAGCGATTTCTCCAATAGGTTTTAGTTCTGATTGATTAGCAATATCTAAATCTGATAAATGTGCCAACTTATTTCAACCCCTTGTTAATTATAATTTGATTTATGTAAGAATACCTCAAATCAGTTGCTTAAGGTTTCTTTTAATCTTACATATTAATAATAACTAACAATGTAAGCGATGTCGAATTTTTGAGAGCGTTTCCAATGATTTGTGTAAAATTTAACTTAATTTTATGATAAATCTGCTAATTTAAATAAATTTATTTTATAAATATAAACATTTAAAGTAAAAATACATCATAGTATGAACTCAAAAACCTTTATTTCGACTTAGGTCAACTTTAATCATTAAAAAAGCTAGGACCAATAATTGTCCTAGCTTACTTATATTCATTAAAGTTTAATCTTCCATCGTACTTAAATCGCCTGCATCTAAATTAAGCTCCCAAGCTTTTAACACACGTCTCATAATTTTACCAGAACGTGTTTTAGGTAATTTATCTTTAAATTCTATTTCTCTTGGTGCTGCATGACCTGATAGCCCCTCTTTAACAAATTTACGAATATCTGCTTTTAGCTCATCAGAAGGTTCATAGCCTTGGCGTAATGAAATAAAGGCTTTGATAATTTCGCCTCTGACAGGATCTGGTTTACCGATAACACCCGCTTCAGCTACTGCTTCATGCTCAACTAATTTCGATTCTACTTCAAATGGACCTACACGCTCACCAGCAGTCATAATAACGTCATCAACACGGCCTTGGAACCAGAAATAACCATCTTCATCTTGATATGCTGAATCACCTGAAACGTACCAATCTCCAATAAAGTAAGAATTATATTTTTCAGGGTTTTTCCAAATTGAATACATCATAGATGGCCAACCCTTTTTAATAGCTAAATTACCCATTCTGTTCGGTGGTAATACATTACCTGAGTCATCTATAATAGCAGCTTCTATTCCCGGTAATGGTTTACCCATAGAACCTAATTTAACGTCAACTGCAGGATAATTCACAATCATATGGCCCCCTGTTTCTGTCATCCACCATGTATCTAATACACGTTTATCATATACATCTTTAGACCATTTAATAACTTCAGGGTTAAGTGGCTCACCAACAGATAAAATTGAACGTAATGATGATAGATCATATTTTTCTACTACATCATCACCAGCGCTCATTAACATTCTTAATGCTGTAGGCGCAGTATACCAAATTGTTACTTTAAATGTTTCAATCATGCTATACCATTGTTCAGGGGAGAATCGACCACCCGCTATACAATTTGTAACACCATTTAACCACGGTGCAAACACACCATAAGATGTACCTGTAACCCAACCAGGATCAGCTGTACACCAGTAAATGTCGTCTTCTTTTAAATCTAATACATATTTACCTGAAATATAATGAAGTAACATTGCTTTTTGAACGTGTAATACCCCTTTAGGTTGACCAGTAGAACCTGATGTGTAATGTAAGATTAAACCATCATCTTCTTTTAACCACTCAATATCAAATTCTTCACTTGCTTGATTCAATTCTTTATTGAAATCAACATATTGTTCATCAACTTCATCATCAACAACTACTATTGTTTCTAAGTGAGGTAATTTATCCTTAGGAATTCTGCCTAGTAAACTATTTGTAGTAACAATGACTTTTGCTTCACTATTTTCTAATCTATCAGTTACCGCTTTTTCCATAAAAGCTTCAAATAATGGACCAACGATAGCACCAATTTTTAGAATACCCAGAAAGGCAAAATATAGTTCAGGCGTTCTTGGCATAAAGATAAATACACGATCCCCTTTTTGAACATTCGCTTTATCTACTAAAACGTTGGCAGCCTTATTTGATAGCACTTTCAACTCATTAAAACTATATTGTTCTTTACGTTTTTCATCTCTATAATTAAGTGCAATTTTATCGCCTTTACCATTATCAACATGACGATCAATACACTCATAAGCCATATTTATTTTTCCTGTTTCATTCCATGAGAAAGCTTTTTTCACTTCATCCCAATCAAAGTCCTGATATGTCTTTTCATAGTCTTGTAAATTATAATTACCTTGCTCGCTTTCAAATACTTCTACTTTCATTGTAAACTCCCCCTTGTTTAATGAAATCGCTTTCTTTAAAAAGTATTATACATTAATTTTTGTGTTATTCAAAATTTTTAGATAATTATTACAATTTAATTTGTTTATTTCTCTAAATAAATATAAAATAACTATAATAGTAGTTCATATTGGGAGTGAGATGAATGAAACACATTAAAACAAACGTAACCAAGCACCTTATAATTAACAATAAGCATTTCACTATTGAAGGCCCTGTTTCATGCAATTATTTGAAAACGCTTTCTTTCGATGAGTCCTTAAATGCCTTTAGACCGGCAAAAGATCAATTTGACGCTTTGAAAGAAATTACGCAATTACCTGAAGGTCGTATTTATATTGCTCGAGAAAACAAACACGTCATAGGGTATGTAACATATCACTATCCCGATGAATTTGAAAGATGGGCTGAAGGACAGCTACCCTATTTAATTGAGTTAGGTGCAATAGAAGTACATCGTGATTTTAGACAGTTTCATCTTGGTGGTGAACTTATTTCATTAAGTCTTTCTCAAGATGAGTTTGAAGACTATATTGTTTTGACAACTGAGTATTATTGGCATTGGGATTTGAAATCAGCTAAATTAGATGTTTTTGAATATAAAAAAATGATGCAAAAATTAATGTCTAAAGGTGGATTAGAAGTATTTGCTACTGATGATCCAGAAATTACGAGTCATCCAGCTAATTGTTTAATGGCGAGAATTGGTAACAGAATTACATTAGATCAGCAACAGTCTTTTGATGATTTACGTTATAAGAATCGATTTTTATTTTAAGATTTCTGTTAAAAATTTAAGGGGTATGATATTTATGCAAAATAATTTAAGAACGGGTTATGTCTATTCAGATGAACTATTAAAATATCGTTTTAATGATAACCACCCTTTTAATCAAATGCGATTAAAATTAACTACAGAATTACTCCAAATGATGAAATTGTTGAAGGATGATCAAATTATTTATCCTAGAATAGCCACTGAAGAGGAATTGGCTTTAATTCATAAATATGATTATATACAAGCAATTAAACATGCGTCTCATGGAATTTTAAGTCCATCGGAGGCTAATAAATATGGATTAAATACAGATGATACATTCCAATTTCGACATATGCACAGACATAGCGCAAGGATTGTTGGCGGTGCACTTAATTTGGCAGATGAAATAATGAATGAAAATATATTAAATGGTTGTCACTTAGGTGGCGGATTACATCATAGTTTACCCGGACGTGCCAATGGATTTTGCATTTATAATGATGTTGCCATTACAGCAAAATATCTTGCTACTAAATATAACCAGCGTGTGATGGTCATTGATACTGATGGGCATCACGGTGATGGGACTCAATGGAGCCTTTATACTGATAATACGATCATGTGTTATTCCATCCATGAAACAGGTAAATTTTTATTTCCAGGTTCAGGACATTACACTGAACGTGGCGAAGATTTGGGTTATGGTTATACAGTAAATTTACCGTTAGAACCTTATACTGAACATGATAATTATTTAAAAGTCTTTGAAGAATCCGTGACAAGTGTTATTGAGGCTTATAAACCTGATATCCTACTTAGTGTACATGGTGTGGATATTCATTACTTAGATCCTTTAACACACATGAGTTGTTCATTAGAAACTTTATACGAAATTCCGTATATAATTAATAAATTAGCGCACAAATTTACAGATGGAAAAGTTTTAATGTTTGGTGGTGGAGGTTATAATATTTGGCAAGTAGTCCCAAGAGCGTGGAGTCATATATTTTTAGCATTAATTAATAAACCTATTCAAGAAGGTCCTTTACCAGAACAATGGATTAAAAAATGGCGTGCGTACTCACCAGTAAACCTACCTAAACATTGGACAGAAGATTATCGCGACTATCAAACAATACCCAGAACATATGAAATCTCACAGAAAAACAACGAACGAGCAAGTAGAATCGTTCATTGGTATACACACTAAGGGAGCGGTATGATGATTTAATTTTAAAATCATCATACCGCTCCCTTAAAACAACTATAACTTAAAAGTTTATAACATACCTTCTCTGTTAGTCAGTTAATATGTGTTGAAATTGTAACTATTAATAATAAATTATTTTTTTACTACTAGTCTTTGGTTGTACCTCTGTATTCAATACGGTGAGGTAAAATAACATTAGGTTCTTCAATTTCTTCTTCGTTCATATATTTTGTTAATAAACGCATACCTACAGCACCGATATCATATAATGGTTGAATAACACTAGATAGTTTTGGTCTTACCATCTCTACTAATCGTGTATTGTTGAAGCTAACAATTTGTAAATCTTCTGGTACTCTAATACCAGCATCTAATGCACTATGCATAATACCTATTGCCTGTTCATCACTTATTGATAAAATGGCATCAGGTAAATTCCCTTTCAAATCCTCGAATACTTTAATGCCGTCTTTATAACTTTCAGATCCAGAGAATTGCACAGTTTCATTTAATTTTAATTGATGACAATCCACTACTTCTTTAAGACCATTAAATACATCTTCTTGAGCTTTTTTAGAGTAATCACCGCTTACTAATGCAAATTCTTTAGCACCTGATTGAATTAGTTGCTCAGTAATTTCCATTGCTGCAGTTTTGAAATCGATATTAACGGAAGCGATATTGTCATCTTTTCCATTCGTACCTGATACAACGACTGGAACAGATGATTGATTAATTAAATCTTTAATTTCATCAGAAATCGTTCCACCTAAAAAGATAATACCATCTACTTGTTTACTTAATAAATTATTAAATATTTCTTTTTCTTTTTCAGAATCATTATCTGAGTTAGAAATTATAGAATGATATTTGTACATTGTTGCTATATCCTCAATACCACGAGCTAATTGAGAATAATAGATATTGGATATGTCAGGAATGATAACGCCTACTGTTGTTGTTCGTTTACTAGCTAGTCCTCTTGCAACAGCGTTTGGTCGATAATTTAATCTTTTGATTACTTCATTAACTTTTTTTCTAGTTTCAGGTTTAACATTTTGATTACCATTCACTACTCGTGAAACGGTTGCCATAGATACTCGGGCCTCTCTAGCAACATCATAAATAGTTACTGTCATAATTTCCTCCTTGTAAGCGTTTTATTTGTTATTATAACGTGTTTTCATTTCATTTTCAAAGTTTACCACAAAATCGCTTTCATTCAAACCTATTGTTAATAATTTCACATTTATGTCATATTTTATATTATTTTAATTACAAAAGAGTGATTTGTCATATTATTAAATAAAAATGAAATCGTTGATTAATAAATTGAATAGCTAAAGTTTGACAATTTAAAGAGCTATTCATTATTACCAGAATAAGTATTATAAAACATACTTATAATTCAGTAAAACGAATAGCTCATGTATATCAATTATCTTATTAGGTGAACTTATTATTTTAATTTTTTTGAATTATATAATTCAGCTAATGGTTTTAATTCATTGTAAAATTGATCAAATTCATTTAAATCCATTTGTTGACCACTATCACTTAGTGCAACAGATGGGTCTGGATGAACTTCTGCCATTACACCATCTGCACCAACAGCTAAAGCAGCTTTTGCAGTTGGTAACATAATATCTTTGCGTCCTGTGCTATGCGTTACATCTACCATTACAGGTAAATGCGTTCCTTGTTTTAAAATTGGAACAGCAGATATATCTAGAGTATTACGTGTTGCTTTTTCATAAGTACGGATGCCTCTTTCACACAGGATAATATTTTTATTCCCTTGTGATGCAATATATTCAGCTGCAAAAGTAAATTCCTCAATAGTGGCAGACAATCCTCTTTTTAATAGGATAGGTTTATTGGTTCTGCCAGCTTCTTTCAGTAATTCAAAGTTTTGCATGTTACGCGCGCCAATTTGAAATACATCTAGGTATTCATCAGCAACTTCAAAATCAGCAGGATTTACAATTTCACTAACAACATTTAGACCGAATTTATCTTTAACATTTTTTAAAATTTTAAGTCCTTCAATGCCTAAACCTTGGAAATCATAAGGTGATGTACGAGGTTTAAATGCGCCACCACGAATAAATTTTTCTCCCCTAGCTTGCAAATCTTTTGCAACTGCATCCACCTGTTCTTGAGATTCTACCGAACAAGGACCGAATACAAATGATTTATTCCCATCGCCAATAATGCCACCGTTGTCAAATTTAACAATTGTATCTTCAGGTTTTAATTTACGTGATACATATAGATGTTTTTCATTCTCAGATTTTTGCAAGTCAGTTGACGCTTTGAAGATTTCTTTGAATAATTGCTTAATAACATTATCATTAAAAGGTCCTTGGTTACGATCCATTAATTCATTAATCATTTCCTTTTCGCGCTGTGGATCATAAACTTTTGTGCCTTGTTTTATTTTTTCTTCACCAATCTTTTGAGCTAACTCTCCACGTTTAGATAATAATTCTAAAATTTGATTATTAATCGAAACAATTTCTTCTCTGTATTGTTCTAATTTCGTTGACATTACTACTCACCTCAATAAAAGTTACTTAATCAATTATATTACTTTAAAGCGATAAAATAATATTAGTTAGATAATATTCTAACAATTTAAAAATAATAGTTCAACCTTAGAAGTCCAAAAATTTTCTAAAATTTATGAATTGTCTAATTATTATTGTGAAATGTTTAATTAATCGTTCTCGATATAAAAAATGGAGCGAATCAAAAATCTAATATATATAGATTTCTGAATCCACTCCATTTAGTGAATGAATATTAACTTAATTAATAAGTTAAAGTTTCATTAATCATTAAAAGTACGTTTATCTATTTTACTTTTAGCTTTTTCAGCTCTTTGTTGTTGTTTAGGTGTTTTATTTTTAGCTTTTGGTTCATTTTGTGATTGCTTACTATTCCCTGTTGATTTTTCATTGTTTGATTTTGTATCGTGTGTGATAACACCATTTTCAAATTTAGAAGTAGCGTGAGCTTGATTATTTTTAACTTGGTTTTCATCTTTGTTAAAGGTATTATTATTTTTTGTTACTAAATTAGGTACAGTTTTATTACCAATTGATTTAGCAACAGAAGGCTCTTCTAATAAAGTTTTTGTTTTATTGGCTACGTTTAAGTCATTATCTAATTTACTTTTTTTTGTTTTAGCAGCTGATGCTAGATTTTTCGCAGTAACATGTTTATTATGGCTTGCATTATCCTTAATTGAAGGATCTGATAAATTATTATTTGATGATTCAACTTTTACTGCATTTTGTTGTGCTGTTAATTCAGTTGCACTAACCTCTTTAGGTTCATTTTCTTCTTCTTTCTCTGTTTCAGCTTTAGCTTCTTGTATTTCTTGCGCTTGTGGTGACTTGTCTGATAAATCATCTGACGTTTCAGCTTTAATTGCGTTTTGTTGAGCTACAATTTCTTCAGCACTATTATCTTCATTATTTCTTAAATTCTGAATTTCATCAGCTTTAGCTTCTTGTATTTCTTGTGCTTGTGGTGATTGGTCTGATAAATCATCTGACGTTTCAGCTTTGATTGCATTTTGTTGTGCAGCTAATTCTGTAGCACTAATTTCTTTCGATTTTGAATCTTTTTTAGCTTCAGCTTTAGCTTCTTGTATTTCTTGCGCTTGTGGTGATTGATCTGCTAAATTATTCGACGTTTCAGCTTTGATTGCATTTTGTTGAGCTACAAGTTCATCATTGCTAACTTCTGAATTGTCTCTGTTTTTAAAGTCATCAATTTTTTGCTTAACATTTTCGATGTTACTTTCAGTTTGTTGCTTAATATTTTGGTAACGATTTCTCAATTCTTTTTCTTTAGTCTTCGCACCATCAATTTTTTCTTCAGCTTTATTTTTATAAAATAAACCTACAGCTGAACCGATTAAAGCACCTGTAATAAAACTAATTACAAAGTCCTTACGTGAAGGATGAGAACTGAACTTGTTGTGACTATATTGAGAATTTGAAACATCATAATTATTAGAATTTTGATTTTCACCTTGACCGTGTAAATCTTTACCAGTGTTGTTAGTCACAAACTCGTCTCTATTATAATGTTCTGTATTTAAACCTTGTCTAGATTTACCATTTTTTTGGTTTGGTCCATTATCATGTAAATCATGACCAAAATTATTTTTTTCAAATTCATCTCTGTTGTAATGTTTTGTCGCATTTGATTGTGCTGCACTATCTTGTTGATTAGCACCTTGTCCATGCAAATCACTACCTGTATTAGATGTTGCAAATGAATCTCTGTCATAATGCTTTGTCGCATTTGATTGTGATGTGTTGTCTTGTTGATTAGCACCTTTTCCATGTAAATCATTACCAGAATTTGTAGTTTCAAATGCGTCGCGATTATATTTCTTGCTCATATTAACTCCTCCTATAAGAAAAGCACTTAAATAAGTAAAAACCTCATTTAAGTGCATTTGATTGAATCATATTAAAAGTTTTTCTCAACGTTAGTAGTGTAATTTTCGTTAGAATGATTTGCATCATTACCTACAGATGTGTTTCTGTAGTTTGCACTTCCTCTACGGTAGTGTCTATTTTGCCATTTGTCAGCAATTTCCATTGCAACATTTGACCATTGAACTACTTGAGAAATTTTATCTTCATTTTGAGAAATATTATGTGTAATTGAGTTAGTTACACGATCAACTGAACCATTTAAGTTTTGTACTGAATCACCGATGCCTTTAACACCATCGACAACAGAGTTTAAACGTTCAACTTTTCCTTGAATATCTTCAGTTAAGCGATTAGCTTTGTGAAGTAAATCAGTTGTTTCACGAGTAATACCTTGAACTTGGCCTTCAACACCATCAAGTGTTTTAGCAACGTGATCTAAATTCTTTTTAACTGAAATTAAAACAACAACGATTCCAATACATAATACTAAAAATGCAATCGCAGCGATAATTCCAGCAATTGGTAAAATCCAATCCATTAAAAACGCCTCCTAATTACCATTTACTTTTAAATAAAAGCTATTAATTATAAATACCCAACATAATTATATATAAACATATTAAAATTCATTTGTCATGCCGACATGTTCTTCATATGCACGTTGTAACTTTTGAATGTCACCAGCACCCATGAATAAGATGACTGCATTATCAAATTGATCTAATACGTCAATATTATTTTCTTCGATAAGCGCAGATCCGTCAATACGATTTATCAAATCTTGAATCGTTAAATCGCCAGTATTTTCACGAATGGAACCAAATATTTCACATAAATAAACATGGTCCGCTTTACTTAATGATGTTGCAAATTCATCTAAGAAGGCTTGTGTTCTTGAGAAAGTATGTGGTTGGAAAACTGCCACAATATCTTTATTTGGATATTTTTTACGTGCTGTTTCAATTGTAGCACTAATTTCTCTTGGATGGTGAGCATAATCGTCTACTAATACTTGATTAGCAACATTTGTTTCATTAAAGCGACGTTTTACACCACCAAATGTTTCTAATGCCTCTTTAATGTTGTTAACGTCCATCTTTTCTAGGTAACTAATTGCGATAACAGCTAATGCATTTTGGATATTATGATCACCGTACTGAGGTGATAAAAATTGATCATAATATTCACCATTAACATAAACATCAAATTGAGTGCCTTTATCCGTGATTTGAATGTTATCTGCGTAAATATCATCATTTTTATTTAATCCATAGTAATAAATTGGAACATCAGCTTTAAGTTGTCTTAGATGATCATCATCACCCCAAGCAATAATTGCTTTTTTGACATTGTGCGCCATGCTTTGGAAAGCACTTGCTACATCATCAATATCTTTGAAGTAATCAGGATGATCGAAGTCAATATTTGTCATAATTGCATAATCTGGATGATAACTTAGGAAATGTCGACGATATTCACATGCTTCAAATGCAAAATAATCGCTCGCAGGTAATCCCATACCAGTTCCATCACCAATCAAGAATGACGTTTTTTTATCACCATTCATAACATGTGATAATAAACCAGTTGTTGACGTTTTTCCGTGAGCACCTGTAACTGCAACTGATGTATATTGATCAATTACATGACCTAAGAAGTCATGATAGCGAATAACATCTAATTTTAAATCATGCGCTTTAACAATTTCTTCATGAGTATCTGGAAACGCATTACCTTGTATTACTACCATCCCTTCTTTAATATTATCTGCATTAAATGGTAGTATTTTAATTCCTTTATTTTTCAATGCTACTTCGGTAAATACATATTTTTCAATATCAGACCCTTGCACCTCATGACCAAGATCATGCATGATCTGTGCTAATGAACTCATTCCAGCGCCTTTAATACCAACAAAATGATAATGCGTCATATACATAAAACTCCTTTAAATTATTCTTTCTTTAAGTCTGCTTCAGTTATAAATACATCTCTAGGTTTAGAACCGTTTGCACCTGAAATATAATCTAATTGTTCAAGTTGATCTACAATTCGAGCTGCACGGTTATAACCAATTTGGAAATGTCTTTGAATTAATGAAGTAGATATATGTCCTTCTTTAACCATAAATTCACACACATCATCAAATAATTCATCTTGAGCTTGTGTTTGATTCTTTTTAAGTAATTCCTTTTCTTCGAATAAATAGTCAGGTTCTCTTTGATCTTTAATGAAATCAACTACATCATCAATCTCATCATCCGAAACAAAAGTACCTTGGACACGAATTGGTTTATTCATTCCGCTACCTAAATAAAGCATATCCCCATATCCTAACAAGCGTTCTGCACCGCCACTATCTAAAATCGTTCTTGAGTCAACGCTTGAAGATACCATAAATGCAATACGTGTAGGTATGTTAGCTTTTATTAAACCAGTAATGACATTGACAGAAGGTCGTTGTGTTGCAACTAACATGTGTATTCCGCATGCACGAGCCTTTTGAGCTATTCGAGCAATTGATTGTTCTACTTCTTGAGGTGCCATCATCATTAAATCAGCTAACTCATCAATTACAATAACAATTTTTGGCATTCTTTGCTCATATGGTGCTTTTTTATTGAAAGCAGTAATATTTCTTACGTGGAATTGCGCAAATAATTTGTAACGTTTTTCCATTTCATCTACTGCCCATTTTAAACTTTGTGTAGCTGCCTTTACATCAGTAATAACTGGTGAAACTAAATGTGGTAAATCGTTATATGGTGCAAGTTCTACCATTTTAGGGTCAATAAGTAATAATCTTAATTCTTCAGGATGATTTTTGTAAAGTAATGACATTAAAATACTATTGATACACACAGATTTACCTGAACCAGTCGCCCCTGCAATTAATGCGTGAGGTGTTTTAGCTATGTCCATCAATAATGGTTCATTATTGATTCGATTACCCATTGCTACTGTTAATTTAGACTCGGCATTTTTAAATTTTGGACTCTCTAAAATAGATTTTAAATTGACTTTCGTAGGATTTAAATTCGGTACTTCAATACCAACTAAACTTGTTCCAGGAATTGGTGCTTCAATTCGAATATCCTTAGCAGCTAGAGCCATTTTAATATCATCTTGTAAAGCTGTAATTCTTGAAACTTTGACACCCTTTTCTACCGCCAATTCAAAACGAGTTACACTTGGTCCTTCTGTAACATTTTGAACTTCAGCAGGTACATTAAAATAATAAAAAGCGTCATTTAATTCTTGTTTTTTTTCTTCAATCCATGATTCATCTATTTCATGTTCTTCATGATCTTCTAATAGATCAAGGCTTGGTAGCTTAATATTAGGTCCTCTTCTTATAGGAGCCTTATGATTAGCGTCATCTCCATCTTTATGATTCTTTGTTGAAGTAACTTCGGAATAACCCTCTTTAGAAACAAACTCATTAATATCATGTTTATTATCATTTTGATTATTTGAATTTTGAACTTTACTAAATTGATTTCCTTTAGGCATATCATTGTTTTGACTATTATCAACATCTTGATGTTCATTTTCTCTTGTGTTTTCGTCATTAATAATATTGTCTTTTTCAACCGAATGTTCGGAACTTTCATTGTATTCAAGTGATGCCACATTAAAATCAGATGATTCGTCAGAATTTAATTGTGACTCATTTAAATGATTGTCGAATTCTGCATTCATTTTCTCATCTTGTGCTTCTTTTTTTGTTTCTGGTTTTAATTCAGGCACATTAACTTTGTTTCTTGAAACTGAATTTTTTTTAGCATCCATTACACGTTTCTTATCAGAAGGTGTCATTACTACATTAAATGGTTTACTACCAGGCTTGATTGACATTTTTTGTGGTGCTTTATTAGTTTTATTAAATGATGGTTCAGCTTTTTTATCTTCATTTAAACTATCTTTTTCAAGATGTTCTGAATCATCTGTTTTATTAGACGTTAATGATACATCTTCGTTATTTAAAGATTCATGTTGTATATCTTCTGATTGTGATAACTTTTGATCTTCTTTATTCGTATCTTGTGCCAATCTTTCATCATTTTCTTCATCTTCATTAGTTGCGTATTCTATATCAGAAGAAACAGCATTTCGAACAGCATTATTGATATTATTTTCAGATGAATTTTGTTGATTTTCAGAGTTATTCACTTCATCATTAAATTTTAAATCATTCGCTTTATCTTGCATAAGTGATTCTGATTCATTAATCTCTCTATAATTAGCATCGTCTATTTTTTCATCATTGTTTTCATCAGTTGTTTTATTACTAATACCTTCATTTTCATCATCATCCATGACTTGCTCATGTAAATCATCATCATGAAGCATTTCTTCATGACTATTGGTGTCCTCTAAGTAGTCATCAAATTTTTCATTTGAATAACTTTCCACTTTATTATTGTTAATTTTTGACGATTGTTCTTCTAATACATCTTTAACTTGTACATCATCCTGTCTAACTTGTTGGACGCTTGAAACTTGATTTAAATCAATTTCTTCATAATTGTAGGGTTCAAGAGATTCATTTGAAACTTCTGTTTGATTATCAACATTATCACTATTAGTTTGTTCATCAGTTTGATTTTGAACTAGCCTATTATGCTCATCAGCTAATGATTTGTCCTTACTATGATAACTATGCTTGCTTTTATCGATTTCACTTTCATTCGATTTGTTGCTTACATTGTCACCTTGATTAAGTGAACTTTCACCAGTATATTGTTCTGCTTGCTTAGCATACATTTCGTCGATTGCTCTTTGTATACTATCTTCTTCATCAGTTTGTTGTCGTTTATTTTGTAAGGCTTCTTTAAATTTACGCTTTTGTTGAACTTTACGCTCTCTTTCTTTTCTAATTTCCTCTACAATCTGAGAAGCATAAATATTTTCAATATTCACCGTGTTATCACGTTTTGAATAATTTGGAGTACGCTCATTATTATTAGAGGTATTAGAACTTGATTCTATAGTTGATTCATTTTCAATGGTAATTGATGAATCTAATTGTGAGGAACGTTTAGTATCTTCCTTATTTGAATTGTCAGCTATAGCATGATTACTTTCATGGGGAACATGTTCAACTGTGCTTGAACTATATTTTGTTATAGACTCTTTTGAATCTTCATCATCTTTAACAGGTGGTATTACACCGTTTTCGATTGGTCTACGCTTTTTAGTTCCAAAAATAGCAGATGGTACTTCCGATGTTTTAAAACTTGAACGGTGATATGTAGGTTCAGAACTTAAATGATAGTTTGATTTAAATCTCTCTGATTGTAACTTAACTCTAGATTGGTGATTTGAATTAGCTTTTGAATAATTTGAAACATTGGTACTAGAGTAATTGTTTTGATGTTTATTAAAGCGTTGTGACTCACGTGTATCAATATATTTATTTGATGACTTAGGGCTTCTTGATTTAATAGAAGGTATACCAGTATCATCTTGATTTATATGATTTCTTCTACGTCGTCTTCTTGAATCTTCTGAACTATCATACTTAGCATAATTATTAGATTGATTTGTATGACCTTCGTAATCAAATGAATCATATGAACTATGGTCATTACTAGAATGTGGTCTATAACTACCAATATCATCATTACTGTCACGATAAATTGCTTCTTCATAATTCTCGTCTTGACCCACATCGATAGGGAAACGAAACTTACCTCTTGGACGATCATATATATCGTTGTTTTCAGGAAGTAATGAATCATCTTTATTTTGAGTTAGATCGCCATTACGACGTTTACTTTTGCGTCTGAGCAATTCTTCATCAGAATTCTCTTTATTACTAAATAAATCATCAAACCAACTCATAAATTCACTTCCTTCCTATATTAATCGAAAAATGCTTGACCAATTTCATAGTCATTACTTAATACCATTATACCTTTTTCTTGAGGTGCGTTTGGTAAATTTAATTCTTTCATAGAACAAATCATTCCACTAGAAGCTACACCACGTAATTCAGCATCTTTAATAACCATACCACTTGGCATTACTGCTCCTACTTTTGCGACAACCACCTTTTGGCCTGCCTCAACATTTGGTGCACCACATACGATTTGTAAATGCTCATTACCAACATTTACTTTTAAAACACTTAATTTATCAGCATCTGGATGTTTTTCTTTAGTTTCAACATATCCAACTACAAACTTAGGAGATAAATCTGCATTTAATTGATAGTCTAATCCTGATTTATTTATGGCTTTCTGAACAGCATCCACTAGTTCAGAAGTTAATTTAATATGTCCGTTTCCACTTATTTTGTTATATCTTGAAAATTCAAATATATTAAAACCGACTATTGTTCCTTCCTTACTAATTTCAACAATATCGCCTTGTTTTTTATATTCAAACGGTCCATCAGTAGGTTCTATTTGTAGAAAAGCTACATCCCCTACTCCATCTTTATTGTAAAATAAATTCATTTAAAATCTCCTCTATATCAATTATTTCTTATTATTAAGTCTTTTTCGATTTGCTTCTAATCGTTGAATAACATTTGGATCTCGCTTTTGTTTATTATTTTTACCCAAAATGAATATAGGTTCAAAATGTCCTTTTTCATAACCAAATGATAATGATGTAATTGGAACTAATCCCTTAGTGAAGAATTCCATTGTCAAATGAGCCATTACATCATAACCAGTTTTATTACGTATATCAGCAATAACTAAGACATCTTGATGTGGAACAGCTACTAACATTTCACCTTCACACTGTTGATAGATATCATCTAAAAATTTCGTATTCAAGATACGACTAGCATCGTACCCATCATTTGAATTTACAAAATAGAAAATGTTTCCTTTAACTTCATCTGTTTTATATTCATTTTTGAGTTTACGTATGTTGAATAATGACATTTCTTTAACTTGTTGTTCAGTTAAACCAAGTGACTCCAACATACTTTCATCAATTAGTCGGTAAGATTTACCTAAATCAAGTGCGTAATAAATATTGGTTTCAGCTGTATGCTTTTCAATGATAAAACGATGACCTTCTTTTGTTTTTTTATCAAAGCTTGTAGCACGTATGACAGGCATAATCTGGATGTTAGTCATTTTTTCAATGCTTTCATCATCCATTTGAGCGATTGCTTCTTCGACATAATAAACAATTTCATCTATAATTTTCTCTTTTTGGACTTCATATTTAGCGACAATTGCGTTTAATTTGATTGTTACACCTTTATAATTGTCTTGTCTATATATACGTAATGTTTCCTCTTCACGATCAAATTTAAAATCAACATTTAGATGCGCTAAACGTTGTTTTAATTTATCTCTTATTTGAAAAACATTCATGTTTAACACTCCTATATTCGCACCTTATGCTATTTTACAATAAATTTGTAGTCAATTACAAAAAAATAAGTTAGAGTTTAAATTCTACTATTTTTTAAATTACTTTTTAATTAAACATATTTACTCAAGAATTCATCAATTTGTTCAATAGATTTTCGTTCTTTTCCAATATAACTACCTACTAATTCATCATTTTTATACACTAAAAAGCTTGGGATACCCATAATATCATTTTCAATAGCTAAATCTATAAATTCATCTCTATCAACTGAAACAAAATTAAAATGATTATACTTCTCTTCTAAACGTGGTAAATCAGGTTCGATGATACGACAGTCAGGGCACCATCCTGCTGTAAATTCAAATACTGTGTTTTCTTTCTTAAGTGAATTAAATTGAGATTCAGATTCTAATTTTATCATTTTAATCTACTCCTTAATCTTGGAATTGTAATTTGTTAATTTGTTCTATATTTAAATTTAATATAACTTGTTCAAGTAATTGTCTAGCAGAATAGTAATCTCTAATATCAAAAACTGCATTCGTACTGTGAATATATCTAGCACAAACACCAATTACTGCAGTTGGAATACCAATATTAGCTTTGTGTATTTCTCCACCATCTGTACCGCCTGGAGATATGTAGTATTGATAATTTATATGATTGTCTTCAGCTAACTTAATTAGATAATCTCTAAATTCTGGTTGTAGAATCATAGTACCGTCTTTAATACGGATTAATGTTCCACCACCTAATTCACCTGATAATTGATTTACACCTTTAATATCATTCGCAGGTGAACAATCTACAACCAAAGCAACATCAGGCTGAATTAATTCAGCAGCTGGCTTAGCACCACGTAATCCTACTTCTTCTTGGACGTTAGCACCAACATATAAATCGACATCCAATTCTACATCACTCAACAATTCTAGTATTTCAATTGCAATGACACAACCATATCGATTATCCCATGCTTTAGCACTATATCGATATTCAGATAACTGCGTCAATTCAGTATTTGGAACTATTGTATCTCCTATTTCAATACCTAATTCCCTTACTTCTTCATCAGAACTTGCACCTATATCTAACAATAAATCTTTGATTTCAGGTACCGCTTCATTTCCAGTTCTAAAGTGTTTAGGTATATTAGAAACAATCCCTACAATTATATCTCCCTTTCTGTTTTTAACTTGAAGGCGTTGACCCTGCCATATATCATTTGCTACTCCTCCAAGATTGGTGAACTGTAACATACCATTTGTTGTAATATTTGTAATCATAAATCCAATCTCATCCATATGTGCAGCTATCATTACCCTCTTGGCGTTAGCTTTCTTAGATTTTTTGACTCCATAGAAACCACCCATATGATTTACAATAAATTCATCAACATATGGTGCCATTTCTTTTTTCATATAATTTCGTACGTCTTCTTCAAAACCAGGCGCACCATGTAATTCAGTTAATGATTTAATTCGCTCTAAAGTTTTTTTCTTGTCCATCTTAACTAACACACTCCTTAAATGTATTATATCATTTTGAATATGGTACACTAATGATAAGAACTATTAATAGAGAGGTAAAGATTATGACACGTCAAACTTACAAATACATCTCAATTTCAGTTGCTTTACTTACAAGTATTGCTACTATTACATTTATTTATTTTCTTAGAGAAAAGAATAAAATCCAAAATCCTAGTAATGTTCTGAAAGAAGCCAAATCTTACTTTATGAATGTTAAAGGCTCATTTATTCTTCATGAGCCGTATGTAGATGACAATTTATATCCAAACAGATTAATCTTTCAAGGTGGCATAACTCAAATTAAGAATAATCAGCAAGTTGAATATATATTTTATGCGGATGCTAAATCGGGAGAAATCATTAATATTGTAGAATTATAATAAAGTAAAAGGCAAGAGAAGTGGGAAATAAAATATGCCCACTCCTCTTACCATTTTTTTACATGTAATTTCTATTATTAAAGCAATCCTAAAACCAACATTTCACTAGTCAATCATTAACGCTTAATTGACTGCTTAATTGTTTTGCCATCACGTTCATATTGAGCCGCGAAGAATACATTATCATGATAATACAAGAACCAATGATCTTGATAAATGTAATATGGAATTAATCTTTCTTTTTCTCGAATGGATTGTATTGGATAATCGTCATATGCCATAACCCATAACGGATTAATATGTGCATTCGTAGGCAATATATCAGACATATGGACAGCTCTCTCTCCTTCACTTTCAATCGTAATAATTGATTGTCCATAACTATGACCACCAACATGTTTCATATGAATGCCTGGATAGACTTCAACCTCTTTATCAAAAAGTATTAATTTATTTTTCATAAGTACCTCTATTGATTTCCCAATAAGTTGCCTTACTACGGATGTTAGGACTTGTAAATTCATGCCACTCGTCTTGTTGCACAAAATGAGTAGCATTCGAAAAAATTGAGTTGCCGTCAACATCTGTTAGACCAGTTGCATGATCAAAATGCATGTGGGACATAAGTACCATATCTATATCTTCAACATTTAAATTTAATTTTTCTAGTTCATCATGTATTTGACTTTCATACGTGACACCATAATTTTTAAGTTGTTTATCAGTTAATTTATGATTACCAATTCCAGCATCAATTAAAATATTTTTATCCCCTGTTTGAATTAAAATTGGATAAGTTAAATTTGGAACTTGGTTTTTCTCATTAACAGCATATCGTTTAGTCCATAATGGTTTAGGAACTACTCCAAATATGGCCCCACCATCCATTTGTGTTATACCACCATTTAAATAATTGATGTTAAATGCGCCTAATTTCATATTAAACACCCTCCATTTGTCTTTTTATCTATCAAGTGTTCACATATCAAACTAACTTACAATACAATATCCACTTTAAAAATAAATAAACAGGAGTGGCACATCATTCATAATGAATCATTGTACCACTCCTGTAGGGTGATTAGAACTGAGTAAATTTTATTGGTGTTAACTTCACTTTTCTATCACTAATTTAATATTTGTAATACATTATTTCAATAATACTTACTATTGAAACTTTACTAACTAATGTTAAATAGATTTATGAAATTTTGCTTCCATACGATAAATTCTAGAACCTTTTTCAGAAAATTTCTTTTCATATTCTGTCAAAATATTATCTTCATCATCTTCATCATGTAGATTTAGATTTAACTTCGTAAAGTACATCCCATATTGCGACATACTTTCTAAACTGAAAGCGAACAAACCTCTATTATCCGTTTTAAAATGAATTTCTCCATCTTCTTTTAAAATTTGTTGATATAAAGCTAAAAAAGTATGATATGTCAATCGACGTTTAGCATGCCTTTTCTTTGGCCAAGGATCTGAGAAATTTAAATAGATTCGAGAGACTTCACCATCATTAAAATACTCATTTAATTCTATAGCGTCATTACATATCATTTTTAAATTTGTCAGGTTTAGTTCCTTCACTTTATCCAACACTTTATACATTACACTTTTCTCACGTTCCATAGAAACAAAATTTATTTCTGGGAATTTAGAAGCTAGTGTTGTTATAAATTGCCCCATACCAGATCCAATTTCTATATAAATCGGTTGCTCTTTATCAAACCACTCTGACATTTTTCCAGCATGCGCCCCATCCATATCAACTAAATTAGGATGTTCTTTTAAATAATCTTCCGCCCATGGTTTATAGCGAACTCTCATACACGAAATCTCCCTTAGATAAATAAATTACTATTCATAACCTCATTTAAGAATTTCAACCAATTATTCATATCTTTAAATCTTTTCTGTTCTTCATACCACTGAACCA
>ERZ1023492.66-NODE-66-length-44477-cov-8.128855_pt1 | contig 44477 bp, 57 predicted proteins | sample MGYA00380541_ERZ1023492 | MGnify/ENA primary metagenome ERZ1023492 (study PRJEB33173, sample SAMEA4830351) | metagenome | study: EMG produced TPA metagenomics assembly of the PRJEB25223 data set...
AGGAAGGCTTATAGCCGTAGAACAAACCACCCGTTCACACGGGTGGTTTTGATTTAATGAAATTTTAATTAATTAAAGCCTGATTGTTATGAATATCTTCAAAATCATAGTTCTTTATAATCTCACATCCTAGTGGATGTCTACCATTATCAACGTGCCTATTAACTTCTTCTAATACTTCCAGAATTTCATACTCAGGCGTTTCAATTTTAAATGAATACCTAAATATATGTCCGTGATCCGATTTAACAGTTGCCATGAGTTCGTCGTTTACCATTTTATAACCTAGTAATTCCATTATTGATTCCCCCCAATAAGTGTGATTACTTAGTTATAATGTAGCATGTAAAAATGCATGATGACAGTAATTTTACTTAAATGTTAATGATTATCATTTCACTTATCTTTTTGAGGGGTTATAGTTTAAAATTGGGCATAAAAAGAGGGTGACGTCGGGTTAAGGCGTCACCCAGGAGTATTATGTTCATGAATATAAAAGACTTTGTAGTTATTAATTAACTACACCCTAATACTACCATGTTACCTACCATAATGACAATAAAAAGTGTTTAAAATATAAAAAAATTTCGTTTAGTACTATTATTTGTAAAAAGTTATATTCAAGTTATTTTTTAAACTTAAAATGATTGTGTCGCCTATTAACATTTAAACTATCCGTAGGATTACATATTTGTTTAAGTTATGGCATAATTTTTATAATATTTGATTGAAGAGGGTGTATATGTGGATGGCATAATAACGTTTATTACTATTACACTACTTATTATCATTGTACCTGGTCCAGACTTTTTGATTGTCATGAAAAACACAATCCATTCGGGCAAACTAAATGGTTCTATGGCAGCTTTAGGTATTACTTCTGCTCATATCATTTATTCATCGTTAGCTGTATTGGGGATTATATATATTCTTACAAGTTTATATTACGTATTTTTGATTATAAAAATACTAGGTGCCTGTTATCTGATTTATCTTGGCGTACAAAGTATTCGTTCAGCTCGTCAGTCGATGAACTTTAATACGGGTGGTATTAAAGTCAATGATGTGAGTTGTTTTACCTCATATCGACAAGGCTTTCTAAGCACAATTTTGAATCCTAAAGCGTTACTTTATTATGTGAGTGTTTTACCACAATTTTTGTCAACTGGCGGAATTGAAGTGAAATCACAAGTAGCCATTTTATCTTTAGCAGTCATTATGGTTATCTTAATTTGGTTTTTATTCTGTGTATTTGTATTTCAATATATTAAATTATTATTCAGTCAGCCTAAAGTAAAAGCTATATTTGATTATACTGTAGGTTTTATTTTAATTGGATTATCAATTAATTTATTATTAAGCAAGAGTAGTTAAATTTCAGTAAAGGATTGTAGTATATGAAATTATATTTAGTGAGACATGGAGAATCACAATCAAATTATGATAATAAACATAATCGAGCTTATTTCTGTGGTCAATTAGATGTGCCATTAACCAAGAAAGGTATTGAAGGCGCAAAAAATTTGGAAAGCTACTTCAAAGACAAACGTATTGATCATGTTTATATATCTGATTTAACACGAACACAGGAAACCTATCGTTATATCTTTCCTTATGACATACCTTCTACTGTCACTTCATTGCTTCGAGAACGTTCTTTAGGCGTATTTGAAGGTGAGTATAAAGATAAGTTAATGCAAGATGCGCAATATCATCGTTACTTTAACGATCCTGAATATAAAGATTTTCGTCATAGTTTCACTCAAAAAGCGCCTAAGGGTGAAAGTTATAGAGATGTATATCATAGAGTTCATCAATTCTTTGAACAAATGAATATGAGTGACGATGAAACAATTGTAATCGTAGCACATCAAGTAGTTATTCGTTGTATATTTGCATATTTCAATGTAATTGGTGAAGAAGAAGCATTAGATTACAATGTCGAAAATTGTAAACCATACTTTTTAGAAGTGTAAAATGTATAATAACAATTAATTAACACGCAAAAATCCAAACCGCATATTTTAACGGTTTGGATTTTTATGTGCCTAGAAAAGTATGTCAGTCACAACGTTTTATTTATCTAAAACGTCAGATTTAATATTTTTATCGTCTAAGAATTTTTGAATTTTATCTTGTTGTTTACCATTTACATCACCTGCATAATGTGTAGGCACATCGACAACGTTAATTGTATTTTGTGGTTCATAATTAAGCTGCTCAATGCTCTTATCTACGTCTGCGATTGTGCTATTTAAGGCATGGAAATAATTAATAATACGCTCAGTGTTTTCCTTATACCCAGAAGGTAAGGTATTGTTTTTAACGAATTTTTTGAAATGTAAATCATTTTTAACAGCTAAGTTTGATAATTTGCTGAGCTTTTTAGCTTGTTTATCAGTGACTCTTGTTTGTCCTGTACTTTGTCGGTCAATTTGACTTTGCATCACGTATTTATTATCTAAAATATCGCTATTAACATCTAAATATTTTTTAATGGCTTTATTCATTTCATCTTCGCTAAGTTTTTGGTTCTCTTTATTTGAAGTGAAAATATCACTTTCTGTTAAATTTTTAGCGTGTTTTGGTGCATTGACGCCATTACTATGATGGTCTGTTGTATCATTATCATCCTCAGGTGCACAAGCACTTAATGTTAGTAATAATGATAAAAAGAGACCTATTAATATATTCTTCTTCATAGGTTTATAAATCTCCTTTATTAGTAACGCAACTATAATTTTACATAATAATAGATTATCATTTATCGAAAAATAATTGAACGTTAAGTACTTGAATTCATAGTCATCTATGAACAATTTGTGGCATTTATCGATTTATATATTTTGTTTTTAATTTAAAATAAAACATCTAGCAAAACAAGACCCTTATCTTTAGAATCAATAAGACAACCCTCACATAAAAAAACAGAGACGCTTGTAAGAAACGTCTCTGCTATATATGAAGATATTTGATAGGTTAAGTGTTTAATATAGATAAATGTGAAGTAAATAAACTTCTAACATATCCTAAAAAGATTATTAGTTTCTAATGATATAATCAAATGCATTTAATGCCGCATTGGCACCTGCACCCATAGAAATAATAATTTGTTTATTTTTCTGATCGGTAACGTCACCAGCAGCAAATATACCTGGAACGTTTGTGTTGTTATTACGGTCAATAACAACTTCGCCACGGTTATTTAGTTCAACTGCATCACCAATCCAACTTGTGTTTGGAACTAGTCCGATTTGAACGAAGATACCATCTAAACTTAATTCTTTCATTTCGCCAGAATTTAAATCTTCATAGCTGATACCAGTTACATGATCTTCACCTAATACTTCAGCAGTTCTTGCATTAGTGTGGATATCTACGTTTGATAGTGAACGTAAACGATCTTGTAATACAGTGTCTGCTTTAAGTTCTGATGAATATTCAAATAAAGTAACATGTTTAACAATTCCTGCTAAGTCGATAGCAGCTTCAACACCAGAGTTTCCTCCGCCGATAACTGCAACGTCTTTGTTTTCAAATAAAGGACCATCACAGTGAGGGCAGAAAGCAACACCTTTATTGATTAAGCGATCTTCACCAGGAATGTTAAGTTTACGCCAGCTTGCACCTGTTGAAATAATAGCGGTCTTAGTTTCTAAAACTGCATTATTTTCAAGTGTTACACGAATAGCTTGGTCTGTCTTCTCGATATTAGTAGCACGGATGCCTGTCATTGTATCAATATCATATTCTTCAATATGAGCAGCTAAATTAGCTGAGAATTGAGAACCTGTTGTTTCTTTTACAGTGATAAAGTTTTCGATGCCAGCAGTATCATTAACTTGACCACCAATACGGTCAGCAATAATACCTGTACGTAATCCTTTACGAGCCGTATAAATTGCGGCACTACCACTAGCTGGACCACCACCGATGATTAAAACATCGTATGGATCTTTACCTTCGAATTCAGAAGCATCTTGGGTACTACCTAATTTAGTTAAGATATCTGAAATAGTCATACGTCCATTGCCGAATTCTTCACCATCTAAGAATACAGCTGGCACAGCCATGATATCTTCTGATTCTTCACGGAATACAGAACCATCAATCATTGTATGAGTGATATTAGGGTTAACAACGCTCATTAGATTTAATGCTTGAACAACGTCAGGACATTTTTGACATGTCAAACTAACGTAGGTTTCAAAGTTGTATTTACCTTCTAAACCTTTAATTTGATCAATAATTGATTGTTTCTCTTTAGGTGCACGACCACTTACTTGTAAAATTGCTAATACAAGTGAATTAAATTCATGACCTAATGGAATTCCGGCAAACGTTACGCCAGCTTCTTCATCAGGTTTGCTGACTGAGAAGCTTGGTGTACGTTTTAATTCTTTTTCTACGATTGTTATATGCTCAGACATTTCAGCGATTTCATCTAAAAGTTCTTTAAGTTCTTTAGATTTGTCGTCAGAACCGATACTAGCTCTGAATTCTACATCGCCTTCCATTAGTCCTAAAAGTTGTTGTAATTGTTGTTTTAAATCAGCATTAAGCATTCTTTAATGCCTCCTTAAATTTTACCTACTAAGTCTAATCCTGGTTGTAATGATTCAGAACCTTCTTCCCATTTAGCTGGGCATACTTCACCTGGATGTTGACGTACATATTGAGCGGCTTTGATTTTATTTACTAATGTGCTTGCGTCACGGCCAATACCATCTGCATTTATTTCAGCTGCTTGAACAACGCCGTCTGGATCAATGATGAAAGTACCACGTTGAGCTAGACCAGCTTCTTCATCTAATACATCAAAATTACGAGTGATTGTTTGAGAAGGGTCACCGATCATTTGATATTGGATTTTACTGATTGCATCTGAATGATCATGCCAAGCTTTGTGTACGAAATGAGTATCAGTTGATACTGAGAATACATTTACACCTAAGTCTTGTAACTTATCATATTGGTTTTGTAAATCTTCTAATTCAGTTGGGCATACGAATGAGAAGTCAGCTGGGTAGAAACATACTACGCTCCAAGAACCTTTTAAATCATCTTGGCTTACTTCTTTGAATTCGTCTTTTTTAGGATCATAAGCTTGCGCTATGAATGGTAGAATTTCTTTATTGATTAATGACATAACTTAAATTCCTCCTGATTATCATGAATATTAATTAGAACTACATAATAATTATTGCTTGTTTATAATAATTCTAATTTCTTAAGTATTATTATCACATGCTATTTCTTATTCGTCAACTTAATGCACTTATAACCATTAAAATGTTGATTTAACATTGTTCAAATAGGTTTTTTGAATCATATATTGAGAAAGTAAATATGTGTTAAAGTTTTAGTGTTTATTTTGAAAATGTTATTTTAAAAGTGCTTCTGAATATCAATTAACCTTTTCCATTCTCAACTAAACTTATTTTTTTGATAATAAATAATATGAATAATTAAAAAAACGGAATAGAAATCAACATTAATTATGAAGATTTCATATCCCGTTCAATAATGGCTAATGTATGGGTTGGTTCTTTATAACTTAAATAGTCAGTTAATCAATAACTTTAACTGTGACAAGTCCTACTCTATCATAGTCAGCAGTATAAGTACCTTCTTCTAAATTTAAAGGAGAAATGAAGGTTCCAGAAGAAATAAATTGTCCTCTTTTTAATGATTTACCATGAGAATGTAATTTTTTGTTTAACCATTTTACTGATTCAATTGGATTGCCAAGCACTTCACTAGAGTGACCCGTTTCAATTTGGTTATCATCCTTGAATAACTTTAAATTAATATCAGCAAATGCCTCGTAATCAAGAGGTGTGATACGTTCACCAACCACAATAAGTCCAGTAGCTGTATTATCAGAAATTAAATCACCTAAAGTGAAATTTGGGAACCAATCTTTATAACGTGCATCTGGAATTTCGATGCCTGGTGCGATTTTTACGCTTTCTAATATCGTTTGTGTATCAGCATCTTCAGGTAAATCTGCAGTTAATTCGAAAATAATTTCAGGCTCCAATAATGGTGCAAATAACGTTGTAAGAGACACACCATGACCGTTTTCTACGACTTGATGAGATAAAATAGTACCGTATGCTGGTTCATTAGTATTAGCAATTGCTTGAGTTGCAGCACTCGTCATACTAACTTTATAACCTTTGACAGGTACATTCTTCTCGGCTTGAATTTGATGGATAAGATCATCTTGTGTTTTATAAGCTTCTGGTTCAGTTAGATTGTATGTTTTGCTTACAAATTCGATAGGTTCTTTTGAAATGTATGCTTGAAATAAAGCGTTTGATACTTCTTTGTTTGCTTGACTCATGATATCTCTCCTTAAATATCTGAAAATTGTTACTATTATGATAACTATAAAATTATTATCATGCAAATGTTTTACGGAAGATAGTTAAACCTTTATAAAAGCAAAATGAAATATAAATTGTTACGATGTAATAAATAGACTTGAAGGAGTAGATATCATGTCAGACTATGTTTACGATTTGATGAAAAAACACCACTCAGTGAGACAATTTAAAGATAAAGCACTAAGTGATGAAACAGTTCAAAAGTTAGTAGAAGCAGGGCAGAGCGCATCAACGTCTAGTTACTTACAAACATATTCAATTATAGGTGTAGATGATCCTGAAATTAAAAAACAATTGAAAGAAGTTTCAGGACAGCCATATGTTGTCGATAATGGATATTTATTTGTATTTGTTTTAGATTACTATCGTCATAATTTAATAAATGAAAATGTAGACTTTGATATGCAAACTTCTTTTGAATCGGCAGAAGGATTATTAGTAGGGGCTATTGATGTGGCATTAGTTTCTGAAAATGTTGCTTTAGCTGCTGAGGATATGGGTTATGGTATTGTTTACTTAGGTTCACTACGAAATGATGTTGCGCGTGTTAAAGAAATTTTAGATTTACCTGAATATGCTTTTCCATTATTTGGAATGGCTGTTGGCGAGCCAGCAGATGATGAAAATGGTGCACCTAAGCCACGTTTACCGTTTGAACATGTATTCCATAAAAACGTTTACAATAGCAATGCTAAAGAACAAAGAGAAGCTATTCAGAAATATGATGAGGAAATCAGTGAGTATTATAAAGAACGTACGAATGGAAAACGTCAAGAAACATGGTCACAACAAGTTGCTGGGTTCTTAAGTGGTAAAACACGTTTAGATATGTTGGAAGAGCTAAATAAATCTGGATTAATGAAAAAATAAGCTATTTATAAATAAAGCGTAGCTAATGATTACAATTGTTCGAAATAAACATTGTAATGTTTTAGCTACGCTTTTTTTAAATATTAATTTGTTGATAAATCTCCATATTCATTTGAATTGAATTTATCTTTATCCATATTACCTGTAAGTTTTGCAGTTCCAGTACCTGCTAATATTGAATCATTAACATTAAGGGCAGTACGTCCCATATCAATAATTGGTTCTATTGAAATAAGTACCCCTGCAAGTGCAACTGGTAGATTTAAAGTTGATAATACTAGGATAGATGCGAAAGTTGCACCACCGCCGACACCAGCTACACCAAATGAACTGATTATAACAACGCCAATTAATGTAAGAACAAATGGTAAATCAATATCTACATTTGCAACTGGTGCTACCATAATGGCTAACATAGCAGGATAAATACCCGCACAACCATTTTGACCTATTGATAAGCCGAATGATGCTGAGAAATTAGCGATACCATCTGGTACACCTAATCGTTGTGTTTGAGTTTGAATGTTTAAAGGTAATGCACCAGCACTTGAGCGAGAAGTAAATGCAAATATAAGCACTTCTAAAGTTTTCTTAACGTAACGCACTGGATTGATTCCCATTACTGCTAATAATATTAAATGGATAATGTACATTGTGATTAATGCTGCATAAGATGCAATCATAAATTTACCTAATGTCCATATCGCTTGAAAATCACTCGTAGCGATTGTAGATGCCATAATCGCGATGATACCATATGGTGTTAGTCTTAAAACGAATGTAACGATAGACATTACTAATGCGTATATAGCATCGATACCGCGTTTTAACAAACTACCACTTTCTGGTTGTTTGCGAGCAACACGTAAATATGCAAATCCTACAAAGATTGCAAAAATAACCACTGCAATTGTAGAAGTTGTTCTCTGACCAGTGAAATCTAAGAACGGATTGCTAGGTAATAATTCAAGAATTTGCTGTGGTAACGTATTAGCAGTCAGATCTTTGGCTTGGCTACTAATTTCGCTTCCTCTTGAGTTTTCTGCACTACCTAAATCAATGCTTGAGGCATCAAGTCCAAAGACAATGGCATAAAAAATTCCTACTATAGCGGCTATAGCTACAGTACCAATTAAAAACATAAAAATATAAGTACCAATTTTAGCGAATTTATCACCAATTTGTATTTTACTGAATGCTGACACAATTGAAATGAATATTAGTGGCATTACAATCATTTGTAACAAAGCCACATAGCCGTCTCCCACAATACTAAACCAGTCAGTAGTTGTTTCAAGTACTTTGGAGTTTGCTCCATAAATAAGATGTAACGCTATACCAAACACAATTCCCAATCCTAATGCGGTAAATACTCTTTTAGGGAATGAGACGTGCTTTTTAGCCATTATGAATAACCCAATTAAAAACAATATCATAACGACAATATTAATAACTGTAAAAAAAGTCCCCATAATTAGTCTCCTTTGAATATTCTAATTCCGACATACTTAATAAGGATAATACTATTTATTTTATATTTCAATAGGTTGAAATATAAAGTATAAATTGTAAGTTTTTGAAAACACACAATAGTTAATTGAATTAAAATAATTTAAAGATTTAAATCGTTAATCATATTAATATAGAAATGAAAAAAGGTGAGACAATGAATTCAAAATGAATTCTGTCTCACCTTTGTATAAAGAGTTAGTATTGCGACAAATAGGTCCTGTTATCAATCATTAAATAATTGAAGTCTTTATAAATTAAATAATCTCGCAAAGAAACCTTTCTTCTCATCATTAGGTCTATTAAGAGAAGATTGCGTTTTAATATCTTCTTTTAAAGTATCGATAGATTGTTGATTATTATCATTAATTTCTTTAACTAAATTATTTTTAGTGTATTCAGATTGCTCTTTTTGAGCTGTTTGGATGGCTTCTTGTGAATTTTGAATAGCTAATAATGATTGATTGTGAGTATCTAATTTTTCAGTGATTTGATTTTGAAGTTCTTTTAATTCCGTTTGTTGTTGGTGAACTTGGCTGATCATTTGACCGAGCATTTGACGTTCTTCACGCATTTTTTGAATTTCTGTGCGCAATTCTTCTACCAATTGTGTAGCACCTTGATCAGCAGGTAGTTGTTCATTATCTTCTTTGACAATCACTTGTAAGAAGTCTTTTTCTTTTTCAAGCTCTTCAAAAGCTAAATCATAGCTATTCGTTTGTTTTACTTTTTCAGCGATATCTTGGAAAAGTTCGATATCTTCTTCTTTAAAGTCAGTAGCTTCACGGCCACGATATTCTGTCTTACTAAGTTGATAGCCACGTTCTTCTAAGTGTTGGACTATCTTACGGACTTGTTTTTCACTTAGTTCGACACGCTGAGCGAATTCTTTGGTTAACATAGCTGAAAGTCCTTTCGTTCTTTGATTTATGTACACTGACGTTTGTCTTCTGTCAGTGAAACGTCAGTCTAACCTCAAATATTAGTTTAACCCTTTATATCGCTCATTTCAAGTGTTCCTAATGGGGTAGGCGTAAATTCATTTTGACTAATAAAGGATAAATAATATCTCGAGAAATGCCGTTAGCAAACACATATTTTAAAATGTAATTTGATTTAACACTTGCTGGGTAGATATCTTTTGTTAATTCTATATTTGATTTAATGAATAAGTCTACTTTAAAAGGCGAGTCGATTTTTGAATAGTTAGGATGTATGTAATCAATTTCACTTTGTCGTTCAAAGCCGTTTGATAATAGTAATTGTTGACGTTGAGTTAAAACTTGTTGATTGATGTCTTTTAATGGATGATCCGTCTTAGGAACTTCCACCATTACAAAATTAATATCACGAGAATGAACTTTATTAGAAAGTTGATTTAATTGATGTTCTATTTCTTGAAGGGTATTAATTAGGAAATCTTCATAATCTGGTGTATCATTGGCGATTAAATGTATTAAAAATGCCGAATTTGTTGTTGCTTCATAATGTGCCGTTGCTAAACTAATAATCTCATCATCTTGTATGCCCACAAGAAATGCGTAATCATTTTCGGTCTTATTATTTTTTAAGGATCTTTCAATAATATAGCTATCTTCATAGAAATTCACATCTGATTGTTGATTATAAAAAGTGATTGCCTTGTCATAATATTCATCTTTTATGGATTGAATTACGTGAAAATTCATTATGTCACCCCCACGATAGTTTGTTTAAGTATAGCATATTTAAACATTTTGACGTCATTGTTAAAAAGATATTGAGATTGAAAAAAACCGTAAAATGAACTTAAAACTACGTTCATTTCACGGTCTCAAAGTTTAAAAAGAATATTGATTATGATTTAGGACCTTTAGATTCATTTGCATAATGTGTAATATCAATTTCTTCATAAGCTGAGTTGTTTTCCTCAACTTCGTCGTGTGAAGAGTTATCTTTGTTGGCAATTACTAAAAATTTACCATCTAAAATATCTTTTTTGTATTTTTCTGTTTGCTCTTCAGATAATTCATAACGAGCTAAAACGGCTTCTTCGCCATCCTCACCAGTTAATAATTTAGACATACGGTCACTAAAAGAACCACTTGTAGCAATTAAAGTAACTTGAGAATCATGTAAATCATCTAAATGTAATTTACTTTTACTTACAACGACTAATTCATTTTCTGAGTATCCTTCAGCTTTTTTCTTATCAATAACGTTACAAATCTCATCTTGCTTGTCTAATACGGTAAAGTCTGCCATATTAATCGCCCTCCATCTTTTCGTCCTACTTTTAGTAAAAATATACCCTTAAGAATATTTATAAAACTCAACTATAGTTATTATATAATTAATTAAGAACTGTTTACAAATAGTGATGAACAATATTTAGTTAAACGCTTACACTTGAAAATATTATTATGAAAGGGCTTGTAACAATTTCTATCATATTGAAAATAAAGCAAAAGTTTGCTATTATCGTTAAATAATTTATATCACTCATATAATCTAAAGAATATGGCTTTAGAAGTTTCTACCATGTTGCCACAAACGACATGACTATGAGTTCAGACTCAATACATAAAAGAGCAAGTTTTATTTAAATAGCTATCTAGAATACTATATAAAAGTTGTTTAGCTTTGGAGGTTGTATATTTACCCACTTCATCCTATGAGGTAAAACAAATTTAAAATTATAAAGTGTTTGAAGAAGAATACATTTAAATATACGGCTTCTTGAAATTTCAAAATACTATGTATTGCCTGTACGCTCATGGATCCTGAAACTTTTTCGCAAAGTTTGAGGCTTTTTTTGTATACAAATTTAGGAGGTTTTGACGTGGAATCGCTTAGACAGAAAGTCAAAGAAGATGGCGTAGTAATTGACGAAAAAATATTGAAAGTGGATGGTTTTTTAAATCATCAAATCGATGCAAAATTGATGCATGAAGTAGGTAAAACATTTTATGAGCAATTTAAAGATAAAGGTGTCACAAAGATCTTGACAATCGAGGCTTCAGGCATTGCTCCAGCTATTATGGCATCTTTACATTTTGATGTTCCTTGTTTATTTGCTAAAAAGGCTAAACCAAGTACGTTGAAAGATGGCTTTTATAGTACCGATATTCATTCTTTTACAAAGAATAAAACAAGTACGGTTATTGTTTCGGAAGAATTTCTAAATGAGAATGATACGGTTTTAATTATTGATGATTTCTTAGCCAATGGTGATGCTTCACTTGGGTTATATGATATTGCGCAACAAGCTAAAGCTAAAACGGTTGGTATTGGTATTGTTGTTGAAAAGAGTTTCCAAGATGGTAGACAAAGATTAGAAGAGGCAGGTTTAAACGTTTCTTCATTATGTAAAGTGGCTTCATTAAAAGGAAACCAAGTTACACTACTAGGTGAAAATGAATGAAGACGTTCATTTTAAGTTTACAACACTTATTAGCAATGTATGCCGGAGCGATATTAGTACCAATTATTGTTGGTACCAGTCTTAAATTTACGCCGGAACAAATTGCGTATTTAGTCACAGTGGATGTTTTTATGTGTGGTGTAGCAACATTTTTACAAGCTAACAAAGTGACGGGTACAGGATTACCCATTGTGCTAGGATGTACATTTACTGCGGTAGCACCTATGATTTTAATCGGTCAAACGAAGGGCTTGGATGTGCTATATGGTTCATTATTTGTATCAGGTATTTTGGTTGTCATTATTGCACCATTCTTCTCTTATTTAGTTAAATTCTTTCCACCTGTCGTAACTGGAAGTGTGGTTACAATTATAGGAATTAATTTAATGCCAGTAGCAATGAATTATTTAGCTGGTGGAGAAGGTGCTAAAGACTATGGAAATCCTAAAAATTTAATTTTAGGAGGCGCTACTTTAGTCATTATTCTTATTTTACAAAGATTTACGAAGGGATTCTTAAAATCCATTGCGATTTTAATCGGATTAGTTGCAGGTACAATATTGGCAAATGTGCTTGGCTTAGTAGATGTTAAGCAAGTGGGAGAAGCCCATTGGTTAGGAATACCTCAACCATTTCGTTTTTCTGGTTTCGGTTTTGATTTAGGTGCGATACTTGTATTTACAATTGTAGCCATCGTAAGTTTAATAGAATCGACAGGTGTATATCATGCACTAAGTGAAATTACTGGTAAAAAGTTGGAAAGAAAAGATTTTCGTAAAGGTTACACTGCGGAAGGTCTTGCTATTGTATTAGGATCAATTTTTAACTCATTTCCTTATACGGCATACTCTCAAAATGTTGGACTAGTATCTTTATCAGGTGCTAAGAAAAACAATGTCATTTACGGCATGGTTATTCTACTTTTAATATGTGGTTGTATTCCTAAATTAGGTGCATTAGCTAATATCATCCCATTACCTGTATTAGGCGGTGCAATGATTGCAATGTTTGGTATGGTTATGGCTTATGGTGTTAGCATTTTAGGACATATTGATTTTAAAAATCAAAATAATTTACTAATTATTGCAGTATCCGTAGGTTTAGGTACAGGTATTAGTGCAGTACCTCAAGCATTTAAAGCGTTAGGTGAGCAATTTGCTTGGCTAACTCAAAATGGCATTGTACTAGGTGCTATTTCAGCAATTATTCTTAATTTCTTTTTTAATGGTCTAAAGTATAAACAAAGCGAAGAAAATGTGAAATAATAGAAATAACTATATAAAAAATGGAGGCTGTATTATCAATGTGGGAAAATAAGTTTGCTAAAGAATCTTTAACGTTTGACGATGTTTTATTAATTCCAGCTGCATCAGATGTGTTACCTAATGATGCGGATCTTAGTGTTGAATTATCAGAACGAATTAAATTAAATATTCCAGTTATATCAGCTGGTATGGATACAGTAACCGAGTCTAAAATGGCAATCGCAATGGCACGTCAAGGTGGTCTAGGTGTCATTCATAAGAATATGGGCATCGAAGAGCAAGCTGAAGAAGTTCAAAAAGTTAAACGCTCAGAAAACGGTGTAATTACAAATCCATTCTACTTAACCCCAGACGAAAGTGTGTATGAAGCAGAAGCTTTAATGGGTAAATATCGTATTTCAGGTGTACCAATTGTTAGTGATAAAGAATCAAGAGAGCTAGTAGGTATTCTAACTAATCGTGATTTACGTTTTATTGAAGACTTTTCAATCAAAATTTCTGACGTTATGACTAAAGAAAACTTAATTACAGCTCCTGTAGGCACTACATTAGATGAAGCCGAAACAATTCTTCAAGAACACAAAATTGAAAAACTACCTTTAGTTGAAAATGGTCGTTTAGAAGGTTTAATTACAATTAAAGATATTGAAAAAGTGCTTGAATTCCCTCATGCAGCGAAAGATGCGCATGGACGTTTACTAGCTGCTGCAGCTATCGGTACATCTAAAGATACAGAAATTCGTGCTCAAAAATTAGTCGAAGCTGGCGTAGATGCATTAATTATCGATACAGCACATGGTCACTCTAGTGGTGTTATTCAAGAAGTTAAAAAAATGAAAGAAAAATATCCTGAGATTACAATCGTAGCTGGTAACGTAGCAACTGCTGAAGCTACACGTGCATTGTTTGAAGCTGGTGCTGACGTCGTTAAAGTTGGTATTGGACCAGGATCAATTTGTACAACACGTGTCGTAGCTGGTGTAGGTGTGCCTCAAATTACTGCGATTTATGATTGTGCTACTGAAGCTCGTAAATTTGGTAAAGCAATCATAGCGGATGGTGGTATTAAATTCTCTGGTGACATTATTAAAGCATTAGCTGCCGGTGGACATGCAGTAATGTTAGGAAGCTTATTAGCTGGTACTGAAGAAAGCCCAGGCGCAACTGAAGTATTCCAAGGCAGACAATATAAAGTTTATCGTGGTATGGGTTCTTTAGGCGCTATGGAAAAAGGGTCAAACGACCGTTACTTCCAAGAAGACAAAACGCCTAGAAAATTTGTCCCTGAAGGTATTGAAGGACGTACTGCATATAAAGGTCCTTTACAAGATACAATTTATCAACTTATGGGTGGCGTAAGAGCTGGTATGGGTTATACAGGTTCACCTGATTTAAAAACACTACGTGATGAAGCACAATTCACACGTATGGGCCCTGCTGGTTTAGCAGAAAGCCATCCACATAACGTACAAATTACAAAAGAATCACCAAACTATTCATTTTAATTTAAATCAAGTGTGATGAAGTCAATTTGTTAGAAAGAATGGGGAGCACTTTTCATTTTAAATGTGATTGTCATAGAGGTTGTTCACTTTTAAGAAGAATCTAAAAGCAATGCATTATGGGAAGTGTCTCTCTATTATTTACATAAAATTCAATTAAAAGGAGATTCACAATTATGGAAATAGCTCAAGAGCAAGAGTTGATTCTTGTCTTAGACTTTGGTAGTCAGTACAATCAATTGATTACGCGTCGTATTCGTGAAATGGGCGTATACAGTGAATTACATGATCACGAAATTTCGGTTGATGAAATTAAACGTATGAATCCTAAAGGTATTATTCTTTCAGGTGGTCCGAATTCAGTATATGAGGAAGGTTCATTCACTATCGACCCTGAAATTTATAATTTAGGCATTCCTGTACTAGGTATTTGTTATGGTATGCAGTTGACGACTAAACTTTTAGACGGAAAAGTTGAGCGCGCTAATGAACGTGAGTATGGTAAAGCAATTATTAATGCAAAATCAGATGAGTTATTCTTTGGATTACCAGCTGAACAAACTGTATGGATGAGTCATTCTGATAAAGTAATTGAAATTCCAGACGGATTTGAAGTGATTGCAGATAGTCCAAGTACAAATTATGCGGCAATTGAAGATAAGAAACGTCGTATTTACGGTGTCCAATTCCATCCTGAAGTACGTCATACAGAATATGGTAATGATTTATTAAGAAACTTCGTACGCCGTGTGTGTGAATGCACAGGCGAATGGACAATGGAAAACTTTATCGATATAGAAGTTGAAAAAATCCGTAAACGCGTTGGAGATCGCAAAGTATTATGTGCGATGAGCGGGGGCGTAGACTCATCAGTTGTAGCTGTCTTATTACATAAAGCGATTGGCGATCAATTGACATGTATCTTTGTTGACCATGGTTTGCTTCGTAAAGGCGAAGGTGACATGGTTATGGAACAATTCGGTGAAGGTTTCGACATGAATATTATCCGTGTGAATGCACAGGAACGTTTCATGGATAAATTAAAAGGTGTATCTGATCCAGAACAAAAACGTAAAATTATTGGTAATGAATTTGTATATGTGTTTGATGATGAAGCGGCAAAATTAACTGACGTTGATTTCTTAGCACAAGGTACACTTTATACTGACGTCATCGAATCAGGTACTAAAACTGCACAAACTATCAAATCTCACCATAACGTAGGTGGATTACCTGAAGATATGGAATTTGAACTTATTGAGCCGATTAACACGTTATTTAAAGATGAAGTGCGTGCATTAGGTATAGAATTAGGCATTCCTGAACATTTAGTATGGAGACAGCCTTTCCCAGGTCCAGGTTTAGGAATCCGTGTATTAGGTGAAATTACTGAAGATAAATTAGAAATCGTACGAGAATCAGATGCGATTTTACGTGAAGTTGTGCGTGAGGAAGGTCTTGAAAGAGACATTTGGCAATACTTCACAGTACTTCCTGGCATTCAATCTGTAGGTGTTATGGGAGACTATCGTACGTATGATCATACTGTAGGTATTCGTGCAGTTACATCTATTGACGGTATGACAAGTGACTTCGCCCGCATTGATTGGGAAGTCCTACAAAAAATCTCAAGCCGTATCGTAAATGAAGTAGATCACGTTAACCGCGTAGTCTATGACATCACTTCTAAGCCACCAAGCACTATAGAGTGGGAATAATAACATAAAATGAAGAAACCTCTTAGGCATAGGCTTAAGAGGTTGTTTTTATGATTTTAAAATTAAAAAAAGGGCAGAAAAAGGGCGAAGTGTGAGGAAAGAGGTTATTTTTTATCCTCATATTTCTCTTTTAAAAACGGATACACAATATTTTTTAAGAATAAATCAGTAATAACATCAAAAATAATCATGGTTGTAAATACATTGTTTAATATCTCGGTTAAATCTCCCTTATCAATATTAAATTTTACACTAATGATGAATGCTAATAAATACATTGTAAATCTAACCACATCAAATTTTTTTATGAGAATATCTAAATTTTCAATCGGGGTATAATTTATGAAACCTAAAAATTGATTTTTGCATCTATATCTTATAAAAATTGCAAGAAAGTTAATTAAATAATTAAGAGAAATATATATAATTGACACTTTATATACATCTGTATCTTTAGTTAAACCTAATATCAATACAAATGGTAAAAAGGTATTAACAATTAAAGGGATTAAATATTTTATTAAAACCTTAGTATCTTTAGCTATAAAATTACTTATAAAAGTAATCAACAGTAAAAAAACATAATGTAATATTCGTTAAATACCATTTTAGACGCCCCCATTAATGATTTAATAACTAACAGCTTCTAATTTATTCATCATATCTTTATCCATTTGCTCGGTGACGTGGCTATATATTTCTAATGTTGTTTTATGGTCTGTGTGACCTACACGCTCCATTATAGCTTTAAGAGATACACCTAATTGCGATAATAATGATATGTGGCTATGGCGCATGCTGTGGCTTGTTATATGTTTTTCTATTCCTATATTTTGTGTAGCTATTTGTATGTTTCTGTTTATTGATGTGAGAGGTAGAGGGTTACCTCTATGACTTGTAAATATAAAACCTCTATCAACATACATGTTTTCCCATTGTATCGCTCTCTTATTTTCCAACATAACCTTACGCAAAATATCACAACTTCTAGTAGTTAAAGATATAGTACGATATGATGATGTTGTTTTTGTAGTATCTTTGAAACCTATTTTGTTACCATCTTTTCGCCAGTGTATAGTGCCATCAATGAGAAGTTTCTTGTTTTCAAAGTCAATATTATCGGGTTGAATTGCTAAGAGTTCGCCAATACGCATGCCATTTAATGCTTGAAATTCAACTATGTAAGCAGTAAATAAGTATGATCTTTTCATATAACTAGCACGCTTTTTATTTGCTATGCGTTTTAATTCTTCAGCAATAGCCAGAATTTCAGTCATTTCTAAATAATTTTCACGTTTAGCTTTAATTTCTTCTCTTGTAGTCGCTTTTTTAGGCATAACAACATCATCTATGTATGATATATCAGTGATGTTATATTTCTTTTGAGTATATCGAAGTATATTTTTGATGATACTTAAATCGTCTTTAACTACTTTATGGCTTAGTCCATCTTTTAATGATGAGTTAATTAAATCTTGTATAACTTTAGCATTCATATTTTGAACAAGAATATCTTTATCTATATTTCTTTTGATGTGAGCAACCTTATAGCTTTTAGTAGTAATAGTTGACTGTTTAGATCCAGATATTACCTTATAATGTTCAAACCACTCATCACATGCAGCATGGAAAGTTAGCGTTTTGAGTGTAGTAGGTGTCTTGTCATTTACCTTTGACTCTATACGCTCATTTAAGCGTTTCTGAGCCTCTTTCTGTGATTGCTTACCATTCTTATTAAGCACCACGCTAACACGTCGCCATTTGTTTGTGAGAGGGTCTTTATACTTCTCATAATAGCGATATTTAGTTTCACCATGTTTATTAGTAAATTTCTCATGCCACATGTGAGTAGGCCTCCTTAACATATTATGAATTTTGTTTTCCCCTTTGTTTAATTATTCATCATCTTCTAGTAAGTTTGTTACATTAACTGTGATTTCTTTTGTTATAGGGTTGATACATACATCCTCTCCATAGCCTAATGATTTCACTTGAATAGTATCGTTTACTAATTTTAATGCTATTTCAACGTGTTGATAATCTTGCAAAATTAACAAAGTATCTTCATTTGTCACAACATCATGTGAGCCTTTTCCGTTAATAGTAACTTTCCAATCATTAAAGTACATTCTACATTTCTCCTTTAAATTAATTCATATTAAAGCGCCACTAGGGCGCTATTAATCGAAAGTTTGGTAGTTATAAATAACTTTCCCTATTACTTCGATTTCATCAATATGAGTCGTTGGGTACTTTAAGTCATTTATCAATGATTTTACATGTTCATCATTAAGCTTGTGTAAATCAAGTTTTTCCATCCCTCAATCTCCTTATTTATGTTGAAAAAGTAGAACACAATTAATCAATCAACCTTATTTCATCTTCATCGTAAGCATCAACCGAATGAGAAAGGTAAGCATGTGTTTTTAAAATTAATTTATTGGGATTAGTTTTAAATTCTAGTTCATGAATATTAAAATGGAAATGTTCAATTTCTTTGGTATTTTCACATATACTACGGTCTACGTGTAAAGTGAATGTTTGTAATTCATTATCTAAAATAGGAAATTGACTTCGTTCATCGGGATTATCATATCTTTCAATTAATGTAAGCTCAATCTGATTAATAGTTTGTTCAGATGCGCCGCTTTCTATGACCACGCTTCCGTCCAATATACCATTACTATGAACTTGTTGTGTTTTTAACACAGTGTTTATTTCTAATGATTCTATACCTATTGAAGTTAATAATTTTTCGAACATCTCAATTCCTCCTTTATTTATATTAAAGCACCACTAGAATGGTAAAATAATTAATCTGTGAAATGTTATTTTAGTTCTTTTTCAATTTTTTCACCCTTAGCTCTACCTTTATCATCCACTTCAGTTTTAGGATCTTTCCTTTTCTTTGTGCTATCTTCCACATCTTTAGTATCACATGCTCCTAAAATTAATGTGCTTGCGAAAATTAATGCTAAGAATTTTTTCATTATGCATCCCTCCTTTGTTTATATATTTATATTAAACCGCCACTAGGACGTTAAAAGATAAGTTTTATATTCCTAAATAATGCGAAGATAAGTACTGCACAAGGTAACCCATTAAGCAAAGCGTCCCAATTGCAATTAAAATAATAGATATAGTTCTACAGTTATTTTTATAATATAAACCTTCATTTTGAGCTAAAAAGAAACTAAATATATACAAAAAGGCACTTATTAAAAATATAATAATGATGAATATTAACATAAAATCCTCCTTTATTTATATTAAAGCGCCACTAGAACGCTGTTAAATTAGATAAATAGATAATCATTCTAATTTTGATTCTTAACTTCTTCTGTGCTTGCAGTCTCTTCAGTGTTTTGTTGTTCTAGCTTATTTGGTTCTTCGATAGATTCTTGAGTTTTTACGTTTTGTTTAGGTTGTTGATTACTTTCTTCTTTAACTGATGGTTCGTTATTAAAGCTTTCATTATTATTTTCTTTGTTATCTGCATCATCTTGTTGTTTTTCATTATTACTGTTTTCTTGATCTTTAGGTTTGTTCATTTTTGGATTGTATATTGGGCTATTCTTCTTCAACTCTTCAAGATTTTTCTGTTCTTCTTCGCTCATATCATTAAATTTATCAATGATTTCTCCTGTACTTCTATTAACTATTGCACACCAAGAAATAGGTGTACCTGCTTCATCTCTCGCAAAATATTCAACATAGAATTCATTTGCATTACTTCGTTGCATATTAGTTTTAAAATCGCCTACTTGTGCTTCAGTAGCTGATAAATCATTTATGTAATGGTCATGAACGATTTGTTCTGCATCTCTAGCAGTGATTTGATTTTGTTGCTGACTATTTCTGTTGTTTTGATTCTGATCACTTCTGTTTTTATTGTTGCTATTTTCCTTATTCTCACTTTTCTCTGAATCATTATTTTTCAATTCGCCATTATCATGTTGACCACATGCAGCTAGAACAAATAAACTACTTAATAAAAGTATAAGGAACTTTTTCATTTTATATGTAACTCCCTAATTTTATTATCCTTTATATTCATTTTTCTATGGTGTATTAGACATTGTTCGATAGAACCACCACCTTAATTGATAAAAATAAAATCAATTTTTTTTAAATACATTTTGAATTTCTTCAATTTTATCTTGGAGAGTTAGGGTATCAAGTGAACCATCTACGTGATCATATCTAATACTTTCGAGGAATTCCTCTTTGTTCATAAAGTATGTATCCAGAAGTTTAGATATATTTTTTCTATCATAATCACTTAATTCTATTGATTTATAAAATTTACTATTAAAGTTATCTTCTAGATGAAAATTCAGATCATTAATTTCTTCTGAGAATACCGTTACAACTTTTTTATTATTATAGTCATAAGTATAGAATTCTCTCATTCTTCCATGTTTACTTATAGAATTTAAAATTTCATCATTATTATGTCGTGTTCTTCTTTTTTCAACCTCAAAATTACCTTCAGTAATCTTAGTTATTTGTTCAGCATAATAATTATATTCTTCATTAGTGTCAGAAATAAAATTTAAATAAGCTGGTATAAAAAATGGTGGTATCTTTTTAGAACCATTTTCAATACCACTTATATGACTTTGTGAATATTTTAAATTTTCTCCTAAAGCTTTAGCAGTGATATTTTTATTTTTTCTAATATTTTTTAAGTAATTACCTACTTCACTTCTGTACTTTCCAACCATATATATCACCTCAAAATAAATTTTAACATCGTGGAGATAAAAAAGATATATTTTTATTCTTGACATTCCTAATTCAACTAAATATAATCAAAATAGAGATAAAAGAAATAAAAAAATATCTCTAATATTTATAGGAAGAGGTGATTATATGTATCTTACTGTTAAAGAAACAGCTGAATTGATAAGAATGAGTGAAAGACACACATATAAACTTATTCAAAAAAATGTAATACCACATACTAAAATTGGTGGCAAAATTCTTATCAATAAAGAAAAGTTACTAGACACATTAGAAAAAAAGGAGGCCTAAAATATGCCACGTGTAAAGTTGCAAGATTTACCAACTAAAGAAAATGTAGTGACTGAACCTAACCAAGTAGTAGTTAAGCCAATCATGGCAAAGCCCAATGCGATAGCAAAAATGTTTGGAATATCTTATAGCACTGTGAACCGTATTCTTAAAGAATACGATAAAGATAACAAAGGTGTAGAAGGTTTATATTATAGTCTTTCATCTACAATGACAGTTATCTCTATTGATGGTTTCAGAGAATATTTAAGTAAACGTCATAAAGGTTGGCTATAGAATGGAGGTGATAGACATGATGAAATTCACATTTAATATATTGGTTCTTTCAATTATCTCATTCATAAGTGGTTGGTTACTAGGTGTACATGTAGCGTTTGCTATTTATCTATTAGGTAGCGTAATTGCATTACTAAATATTGAAGAAGATGGGAGAACAATAAATGAATAATGAAATTAAAGTTATCAAAAGTATTTATGAAACACTTAACAGTGCAGTGGAAGATACACGTAATGAATACACTCATATAGTGGAAGAAGGCAATCGAAAATGGAAAGAAACCTTGAATCGTGAGCAACAACTACAAATTATATGTGAGTGGGCATTACAACAAATTGAAAATAATTTTGAGTGGGAGGACTAATAAATGCTTAAAGATTTAAAACAAATTAAAGAGAGTTTTGAAATAGCAGATATTTCTAATAAGATTCAAGCAGTTATTGATTATATTTGCGACGAACAAGAAGTACTTGAAGAATTAAGAGACTATTATAGAGAAAATAATCAAGTAGTAGGAGAAAAACAGACTAATGACAATATGAAATCAAATTTCATTATTGTATCAACATTATTATCAGTTATTCGTGATTATGAAAGTGAATTGAATGATATTGACACAGTTATAAAAAGAGCGTCACTTATAGGCGACCAAACCGGAAGTGACGCATAGGTATTAAAAATTACAGAAAGGAATTTGTTTAATGTTCAACTTAAAATATAATGATGAACTTCGTATATTAGTATATCAAAATATTTACGCAAAAGGAACAAATACAGTAAAAAACATAAAGTGGTCTGACTGGTGCGAGCGGTTAACTCGTCCAGTTGTTAGCCATAATAAATACGCCAACGGGTTAGCCATTTATGGTGATGTGTCTGAGGGTGTAGATGATGAAACGGGCGAAATTCTTCAACATCACAGAAAAGATGAAAATGTAATGTATAGACAAGTTTTTTCATTGGATTATGACGATATAGACGATATGGATCGTTTTATTGAAAATATTCAAAGTAAAATGCAACATTTTGCTTACTTCATGTATAGCACTTTTAGGCATAGAGATAAGCACAATGAAGATGATAAAAATTTGCGTCCGAGATTTAGGCTACTAGTTCCAATTGATGACATTGTAAAACCAGATGAATATACCAAATATGCGAAAGCAATATCTAAATATATTGGTGAAACAATAGATGAATCATGTTTTAATCCTATTCAATTGTCAGCATTACCAACTATCAAAGATAACAATAAACCTTACCACTGGTATATCAATGATGCACCATTTATCACACGTGAACAATTAGAGGAGTGTGTTGAGAAGTTTCCAAACGAAGATGAGGTAATCACTGTGGATTATTCGAAGCAATTTAAGAAGCGTGATAGTGAGTATTGGCGCGAAATTGCATTTGGTGTAGGTGAAGGTGAACGCAACCAAACATTAGCTTCTTTAACAGGATACCTATTGCGTCGTTATGTGGACGCTAACCTTGTTTACGGATTGGTAAGCGCATGGGCGATGACCTGCAGACCACCAATTGAACAAAAGGAAGTTAATCGTACGTTTAAAAGTATTTTGAAGAAAGATAGTAAGAACAAGTAGGGAGGTTTTTATTTGGAAGATGTAACCAACGAAGAAGTATTTGAGTTGATTGATGAAAATAATTATTTGGCCAATAGTGATGATTGGCGTAGTAAATTAAGACGATCAGCCACAACACAAGCCCTTAAAAAGACAACTTCAAACGCAGAATTAATTATGGAAAATGATGAAAGTTTAAAAGGGTTAGTACAGTACGATTCCTTTGAAAAAATTACGAAACTGAAGCGTTTACCATATTGGCGTACCAATGATGATAATAATTACTATTGGGCTGATATTGATACAACTCATGTCATTTCTCATATAGATAGATATTATAATGTGCAATTTAGTCGTGACATTATGGATAGTGTCATTGAAAAAGAAGCTTATCATAATAAATTTCATCCTATTAAGTCCATGATTGAATCTAAAACATGGGACGGCAATAAGCGAATCGAAACATTATTTATTGATTATTTAGGTGCAGAAGATAATCACTATAATCGTGAAGTGACTAAAAAATGGATGATGGGTGCGGTTGCTAGAATTTATCATCCTGGTATCAAATATGATTCCATGATTATTTTATATGGTGGGCAAGGTGACGGTAAATCAACGACAGTAAGTAAGTTAGGTGGTCATTGGTATAACCAAAGTTTAAAAACGTTTAAAGGTGATGAGTCCTATAAAAAAATACAAGGTTCCTGGTTGTGTGAGATAGAAGAGCTCGCAGCATTTCAAAAGTCTACTATTGAAGATATTAAAAGTTTCATTAGTGCGATTGTAGATATTTATAGAGCTTCATATGGTAAACGTATTGAGCGACATCCACGCCAATGTGTGTTTATAGGTACGACAAATAATTATGAATTTCTAAAAGACCAAACAGGTAACCGTCGTTTCTTTCCTATTACAACAGATAAAAATAAAGCAACCAAAAGTCCGTTTGACGATTTAACGCAAGACATTGTTCAACAAATGTTTGCTGAAGCTAAAGTTTATTTTGATGAAGATCCAACAGATAAAGCATTGTTACTAGATAAAGAAGCTAGCGAAACCGCATTGAAAGTTCAAGAAGAGCATTCTGAAAAAGATGCTTTAGTCGGTGAAATTGAAGAGTTTCTTGAGCGTCCTATTCCGTCTGACTATTGGTATAGAACATTAGAAGAAAAAAGGATATCTGCTCACGATGTTATAGACCAAGATTACATTAAATTATATGGTGACGGTAAATTAATTGAATTACCAAATACAAAACCAGGTGCTTATGTATGGCGTGACAAAGTATGTAGTATGGAAATTTGGAAAGTGATGATGAAACGAGATGACCAACCACAGCCACATAATTTAAGAAAGATTGATAAAGCATTAAGAAATACAAGATATTGTGGACAAAGCAAGTCGCGTTATAGATTCGGTGAAGGTATAGGGAGACAATATGGTTTTCAAATTGATTTGTCCTCTTATTATCGAGATTTAAAAAATGAAAACAACAATAAAGGGACAACGGGACAGTGATGGGACAGTTGTAGGACACATTTAAGCTATTGTGGCAGTAAGTGCCATGCTACAAGTGTCCCTGTGTCCTACTAACTTTAAGATAAAGTTTTATAAAAAATATATATCAAGAACTCAAAAAATATATAAGTGTAGACCTAAATCGGTGGGACAACGGGACAATGAACCTTGATGTATTGGCAGAGTAGCAATAATAAGTGTACTAACTGCGTCCTACAACTTACAAATAATAGGACGTTAGGACACCTATACAATTTTAGGAGGAAGAAAATGAATATAAATCATTTGAAATCAGAAATTTTAGAATATATTGAATTACACGATGGAACTACTTTTGTAGAAATAGAAAATGTATTTGAAGAAAATAACTTTAATTATAAAGGTGATGGAGCATATACAAGTGGCCAACATCCAAATGTAGTGTTTTGGATTGGGTGGAACCAAGAAGCATTTAATATCATTGCTGAACTTAAACGAGATGGATTAATTGAGATGGATATTTGTCCACCAATTATTTATCTAGTTGATGGTAAAGGGTTGGACTTACCGATAGTGAAGTCTAAACATATTAAAACAGATCATTGGTTGCCCGTTGCATTTAATATCTGTAAGAAAGAAATGGAGTTTGTTTAATATGAACATAGAAATTATAGCAAATGAATTTGAAACTAGAGCGTCAACATTATTAAGATATTTTACTGGTTTATGTGAAAGCAGTTATAAATTACCTTTTGCTTTTAAGATATATAACGATCCGTTTAATGTTGTGTATCTGATGAGCAAAGGTAAAATGTATGCTCATGTATTAATAAAAGATTGTGAAGTGAGAAAAACTTTTGAGATTGCGTCAGAAAAGCATACTGAGAAACTTATAGAGAGCATTGAGGGGTATTATACTGGTTATGATTTACATGATGGTACACATGACACTATAAGCGATATGATGGCTAGTTTCATGTTTGATAATGAGTATTTCATGTACGGCCTAGAAACCTTTGCAGAAAGTAATAATAGTGACATGTTCGACTACATGAGTAAAGACTTCAATATAGATGAACTTGAGGTCGTTCAATCTAGTAATGCAGATGTTATAGGTAATATAGAAATGTTGTATCAGTTAGCTACTGGAATTAATGAACCTGCACCAGAATTAGTTGAGGGGCTTAAAATCATTACTGAGTTTATCCAGAATGAGAAGGCGAATGAAGTCGATAGTAAAGTATTAATTGAACGATTAAATGAGTTGAAACACTCTTATTATAATGGTATAAAAGCATAAAATTATAGGTCATGCACTTTAATAGGTGCATGGCTTTTTTATGTAAATCGTAATTGTTAAGATTTGTTAATGATTTAGATTGAGTTAAGGTGAAAAAACGAACATTAGTTCTATAATAGAAAGTGTGTGAAATTGTATGAAAAGTAGTATAAATGCTTTGTTTATAGTGTTAAATGGAATGTTAAGGAATTATATAAACGTTACTAAAACAAGAACATTTGTTTGTTATTTAGGTGTAAATTTAGTATAATAGTGTTATAGAAGTAATTATACTTTTATGTAGATTGGTTAGTTTCTTGCTCGCTGAAATCACGAATGCAAAATAGTTAAAAACTGTAAATTGATTGATTTGTTTCATTTAATACCTCCTCATTTACTTAGGTCTGCTCAATTAAGAATGAAATGAGGATAAAACAATGACAATAACAATTGAAAAAGAATTAACGAACGATCATATCAGAGTATTAAACGTATTACGCAACACTAAGCACGAGATTATTACTAAGCAAAATATATTTAATCATTTGAATATGGAATTTAACCGAAACAACGACAGATGGTTAAGAAATACCATTAATAGTTTAGTAGTTGATTATGGTTATCCAATCGGATATAGCTATAAAAAAGATGCAAGAGGTTATTTCATGGTTAAATCTGAGGAACAGAAAGAATTATCCTTAAGAAGTATCAAGCGTCATATCGAAGGTAGTTTAAAGCGATATGAGGCACTAAAGAAAACTGAGATTTAAGGTGATGTAGTGAGTGCAGCGATTGAAATTATTCAAGAGAAAGTTAGCGATTACGAATTGTTCACTAGATTTAATACTTACTACATTCAATCAAGAATAGCACTCATAGAAAGCGATATAGAAGATATGTATGGCCGAACTACACCTAGTTTATGTAGTGATACTGTATCAGAAAGTATTTACTATGAGAGTTATTCCGTTGAAAATCTAGCAATCGCTATATTAGAAGAACGTCAGAAATTGGAACGGTATAAGAGTAGAAGTCAAAGAGATTTAAACGCCTTTTATACTGTTCTAGGGCGTTTCTCTACTAAAGAACAAAAGTATATAAAAAACTATGTTAATACACACTCAGAGGCTCATATGAATGTGATAGAGCGTTTTAAGATTGAACTATACAAATATATTCAAACAAATAGAAATGAGCGTAATAAAGGTATAGAAAACAATTATTCATATATAAATGACAAGCATCAAAAATTAAAGACTTATCCTCATAAGTTGACGCTTAACCAAGAGAAAGCACTCAGGGAAAAAGAAGATGGTGCTACTGAAAAGAATATGAATAATGATGAGTTTGAAGCAAAGTTGAATGATCTAGATAAGAAATCATTTAAAGAATTTATTTATAACAGAAATGAAAATAATATCGACTTTGAGAAAGTCTTAATATTGCTGCAAACTATACCGAAACGATTACCACAAAAAGAGATTAAAAAGCCATATAACTACATAAGAGAAATAGGCTTAAATACTAATTGAAACGAGGGACTTAATTGAAAACTGCAAAATATTTTGATGAATACAACGAATATGTCACAGGTCAAAGAGAGAATATCAATAAAATTGAAAATGAGCGTCAAGAGTTATCGCAACGAATTAAAGAAGATAAAGCAAAGTATAAAGAATTAATTGCTAACTCACAAGATGACGAGGCTGACGCACTCTATACTACATTTGATAGTAATGAGAAGAAATTGAAAGCCTTAGAGAAACGCTTATCGACTAAAAAAGAAGTGTTTGATGAGGCTAGACGTAAAAAGGCGATTGAACTTATTAAACATCAAGCAGATTTACCTCATTTGTACAAAAAGGACAAAGAACGTATATTAGCAAAATTTAAGCCAATCGTTGTGGAATATAACAAAATTATAAATGAAATTTCAAAATTAAACGATGAATATGAAATAGAATTTGATAGATTTGTTCGAGTTTATGACAAAGAAAACTTTGAAAAGGATAAAGAAATAAGAGCAGAAATTAGAAACTATTTCAGTCCTAATAGATATTCAAATTATGTAGGTGGAGATGAACTGCCTTTCATTAATATAAGAAATAAAATGCAATTAGGAGGTACTAAATAATGGCTAGAAAATATAATTTAGATAAGGTTAGCAATTATATTATGTTAGAAACAAATTTATCAGTTAGAGATCGTAAAAAAATATTGGATGTCGTTGAGGCTCAAATTTCTCAAAATATTCAACAGCAACGAAAAGATGAACTATCCAAAAAATCACAAAGAGATGTAAATCTTATGAGAATGGCTAAAGAAAATCGCATAGTTAAATAATAAATATCTTGCCTATCCTTAGTGGTAGGCTCATTTTATTTGTGAGGTGCATACATGAACCTTAAAAGAGTAAACTACTCACTATCCTATTATGAAACTAAAATATCTGAATATACTTTGCTAACAGAATATAACCCAAAGTTTATCAATACCAAGATTAAAGCCATTACTACACAAATAGAGATAATGAATGAAATTGCAAAGATATTCAATTTAAGTAGAGAAAGAATACGTCAACTATTGAATGGTTTATTAGATAAATTATAGGAGGGATAATATGAGTGATTTAAACCCTAGACAAGAAAAGTTTATATCTGAGTACCTAAAGACGCTAAATGTAACCCAAAGTGCAATTAAGGCCGGTTATAGTCCTCATACTGCAACTGTACAAGGTAGTAGGTTGCTTAAGAATAAAAAAGTGGCTAAGTACATTGATGAGCAACGTAAGAAAGTAATTGATGAAGGTGTACTATCTGCTAACGAACTACTTCATATTCTAAGTAATGCAGCAGTAGGTGATGAGAGTGAAATACGTGAGGTTGTTGTAAAACGTGGTGAGTTTCAACGCAACCCAGATACTGACAGAATGAACCTCGTGTATAATGAGCATGTAGAAATGGTGGAAGTACCTATTAAGCCTAGTGACCGTTTACGTGCTAGAGATATGCTCGGAAAGTATCATAAGCTATTTACCGATAAGCAAGAGTTAGCTACGGACACACCAATTTTAATTAATATAGGTGAATGGCCAGAAGATGAGGAAGAAGAAAAACGGAAAGCATTAGATGAAATACATGAACAACACCCTAATAGAACAATGATTATTAATGATATTCCAGATGAGGACTGATAACGATGATATAGGTGGATTTAAGGAATAGAATACGCTCATAAAATGATTAATCATACAAAAAACATGGTATTCATATAGTAAAGGAGAATGCTATATGGAGATAATTGGTAAAATAATAACTTTTGTCATGAGTACATTTTCAAACCTAGTAGGTAGTAGTTCCTTAATTGATGATATTAAAAAAGGATTCAAAGAAATTTTAAAAAAAGATAGTTAGTAATACACCCATCAGCAGAAGTGTTGGTGGGTTTTTGATACGATAATTTTTAAAACTTCTAGAAACTTACTAGAAAAAACCACCTATTATTTCAGGTGGGCTTTTGCGTATTCATATAAAGCTAATCCTTTTTCAAAACTTAAGTTTTCAAGCTTTCTTTCTCCTCTGCGTATACGCCTAATAGAAGAAGCGTCTACACCAGTAGCCTTCTCTATTTCTGTTGCACTTATTTCTGATTCCATTAGTTTTTTGACCATTTCTAAAATCATAATTTTTAGTGAACCGTTTGATCGCTTATTTTATTAAAAAATACACTGCAATACTCAATGCCAAGATGCCTATTGCATAATTTAAAAATGTTCTAATTTTTGTTTTGGTTAGATTTGTCATTTTTATCACCTCGATTTATAATAAGACGGTTCACTTTTTGTCACCTCTTTACTACACTTATTATTATTATTATTATTATACAGGACAAAAGTCCTGAATTGTAGTGATAAGCATTAACTGTATATAAATGATTAATAATTAAAATATTTGGTCATTAAGTCATGTTTCTATTGTGACTTTTTAGAGAAATACTTTTTGATGTATATGCCTCCTTTAATAATTGATAGAGGAGGCTATTTATTTAGATATGGATTTGTCCTTTTGGATATCGAAACTTTTGAGGCTCTTTTGGAGGTATAAAAGCTCTTGCTATAGTTAATAATCCAACTTTACCAAATAGCATTACAATCACAATAATGAGTTCTGTTAGGCCATGATATTCAGATGTTAGATTCATGGTTAAACCAACAGTACCAAAAGCTGATACAACTTCAAATAATATTTTAATTAATGATATGTTCGGATTGATAATTGTTAGTAGTAATGTAACAATGAATATGAAAGTTATTGAAATGTTAATCGTTACAATAGATAGTTTGATAGATTTGTCTGATATTTCTCTATTAAATAAACAAACATTATTTTCTTTACGTATAGTATTCAACACAAACATAAAAACTATAGCAAATGTTGTTACTTTAATACCTCCAGCTGCACTAAGAGGAGCTCCTCCAATAAACATAAGTGCCATTAATAATAAAGCGGTAGAGGTTTTAATATTTCCCATATCAATACTATTGAAACCAGCTGTTCTTGTTGTTACCGATTGAAATAGGGCATTACCTATTTTTTCGATTATCCCCATTTGATTTAAAGTATTGGATTGTTCTAATAAAAAGAATGATATAGTGCCAAAAATAATTAAAATAAAAGTAGTCGATAGCACCACTTTTGAATGAAATGAAAGCTTGTTAAGTTTTTTACAGTTAATTAAATCAATAAGTACAAAATGACCTAACCCGCCTAGAACTATTAAAAGAGGTATAGTAATGATAACTACTGGATCGTTAGAAAAGTCTATTAGATTATTTTTAAATAAGGCAAAACCAGCATTATTAAAAGCTGATACAGATGTAAAAAAACTTAAAAATAATCCTTTTCCAATTCCAAATTTAGGTATAAATGATAATGTTAAACATAATGTTCCTATAAACTCAGTAACTAAGCTATATATAGCTAAATGCTTAATTAATTTGATTACGCCTCCAGCTTCGTCAATATTCCACGTAACCATTACTAAAAATCGACTTTGTAATGATATTTTTTTGTTTAAAAATACTAAGGTGAGTATTGTTACTGTTACAATTCCAAGTCCGCCGATTTGAATTAATGAAAGTATAATTATTTCACCTAACATATTAAATTGTGCTCCAATATCAACTGGAGATAAACCAGTAACCGTAAATGCACTAGATGCAACAAAAAGAGCATCAATAAAGCTGATTGATTTCTTTCCTGTGAAGGGTAAATACAGTAATACAGCTCCTATAAATGTTGTAGAGAAGAACATCAATAAGTAAAAATATAATGGTTTATTTACTTTCTTCATAATAATCTCCTATTTGATATGATCATTTTAGATAATAGCATAAATACGGCGAAAAGATATTCATTATTTGAGTTTTAAAGTATTTGTTTTGGTTTATCGATAATTTTAAGGGCAAAAAAAGGGCATATTTTTGATAATAAGGGCAAAGGTATGAATATATTTTTCAGAATATATAGTTATAAGCACTGATATAAAGAGCTTTTGAAAGATTATGATGTTGTATAAAATAAAACTTACGATTGAGTGGGAATAGAAGTTAAAATGTAATTTTAGGCTAGAAATACCTTTGTGATAGGGTTTCTAGCCTTTTTTAATATGAGAGGTTTTGAAAATGAGATTAAATAAAATCGAGCTTCAAGAAAAGGATTATCCTAAGGCATTGGCTATTTGGGAGCGTTCAGTTATTGCTACACATGACTTTTTAAAAGAGAAAGATAGAATAGCACTAAAAAAGGAAATCCCAACATACTTCTCGCATGTTGAGGCATATTTGTGGTTTGATGGTGATGATGTCATTGGATTTTCAGGGACTAATGAAGCTAATTTGGAAATGCTATTTTTAGATCCTAAATACTTTAAGCAGGGTTATGGCACGGAAATACTGCAAACTTTAATTCAAGAGCATAAGGTTCAATATGTGGATGTAAACAAAGATAACCCCAATGCCGTGTCATTTTATCTCAAAAATGGATTCAAACAATATGATGAATCTGCAAAAGATGGACAGGGTAGGGATTATCCAATCGTACATCTTAAATTGTAAATTGTTTTACTTCTTCCATGCCATTAATAATTCAGTATGGTTTGTTTTATCAATATTGGCGTCAATTTTTATGAAACCTAAATCCGTATAAAAATGAACGGCGCGATGGTTTTCTTCAAATACTTTTAAAGATAAATAATCATATTCAGATTGTAAATGCTTAATGAGTGCATGCCCAATCCCTTGGTCTCGAAATTCCTCTTTTACAAACAAACCGGCTATGTAAGTGTCATTAAGCCCGCAAAATGCGACAATGTCCTTACCATTTTTATAAACGTAAACATCAGCATCCTTAAGCGAATCAAGCACATTACTATAGTTGTCTATCCAGTAGATACTATCAATAAAGGTATGTGTATCTAAATTTGCATTAAGCCAAATGTTTCCTAATACTTTTATAGTTTTACGATTTTTCTTTTTTAAATGTTCTATCATAGCAGACACCAACTTTGCTTGTTTATTAGATAACTAAAGTAATAAAGAGATTAAAGCTAGAATCGGAAGGGTTCCTTGTTTAAGGAAAATACTAATATGACTCGTTAAGCCACCGTAAATAGCTACTATAATGGTGTAAATTAGAATTGGAATGCATAGTTGTTTAGGAGCACTACTGAAAAAAAGACCATAAATTAGAAGTAAACCAATCAAGCCATTATACACTCCTTGGTTCTTAAGAAGGGTATTTATGTTTTTATTATTGAGCTGACTGATAGGAATACCAAAGACTTTGCTCGTTCTATCGGATGTTGTTGCTATGGTCTCTAAATACATAATAAATAGAAATTCAATCGCTACAAGTAAAATGAGTATTATGGATAATATATGAATTTAAATCAGTCCTTTTTTGTAAATTATAAATTGTATTTTTATGTGCGTCTCTATTACTTGTTTGATTATTACCCTAATTTTAGTAGCATTTATGTGAAATAGAAGTTTTAATAAGAAAAATTCACTAAACATTAACCGATTTAGTGATTTGAAGGAAATTTTCGACACATTTTTAAGCGTTTTCACAAAATTGTTACATGCATGAACGCTAAAATATGTTACTTTATAGTTAAACAAATAAATTCATTTTATCCACTGACGTTCAATTCTTATATATAGGGATTGAGCGTTTTGTTTGTATGCACAAAAAAAGAGTGAAATCATCCGATTTCACTCTTTTTTATATGGAATGTTTATGTGCGTAATGCGAGACTTATTTTTTAGTTAAGTCGATGATGAATTTAACAAGTTCAATAATACCAGAAATGATTCCCATTTTGAGTACCTCCTTATTAAATGTTAAATAAAGTATATCGTGACTTTGAGATGATGTGTTTGATAATTCCTAACTCAATGAAAGCGTTTCGTATTCGTTAGATTTCAGACAACTTAATACGATAAATCATGCCTATCTGAAAGATTGAAGTGTAACGTGTTATTAAATGTATGAAAGAACTTCCAATTACTATAATAGATTGACTTTTTAGCAATATTTTCATATATTGTATGTATTACGCTGATTTTACATAGGTGTTTATCAAGCATTTGTGCAAGGATTTTCAATATCCATTGTTCATTTGAAGGATAAGGCATATGTTCAACGATACATATTAGGTAGCTTGAAAAAGCATTTATACATATTAAGTAAATGAGTTCTCATAGAAACCTACAATAGTTAGTAAATATCTGATACCTAAGGATAAAACTAGACTATTGTAGGTTTTTTCTTATATTGTTAATAGTATAAGGGAACTTTTTGTTTAAATAGATTGAAGACATGGAGGAGCGGCAATGTTAAGTTCTGTTTTTTTACTAACATTATTTTTCGTAACGCTTGTCATTGCAGTGTTAAGTGGCTTAATTTTTTTAATGCCATCGGTTCCTGTAAAATACATACGTTTACATTTAACTTTACTTCTATTACCTGTCATTGTAGGAGTAATTGGATTAATCACTATTAATGGCAGAGAAGTTATAGGTATCTTTGCTCTAGATAAACTAGCTTGGTTAGTAGGTGCCTTTGTATTAGCTTTAGGTTTTATTATTCAGAAATTTTCTGCACGTTACTTATTAGGCGATCGTAATTATCGTAAATACTTCCCGTTATACACATTTACAACAGTATTTGCGTCTATTGGTTGGTTAAGTAATGATTTACGCTTGATGGTTATTTGTTGGGGACTAACATTATTTTGTCTAACACAACTTATACGACTAAACCGTTCTTGGAAAGTGCCGGCTGAAGCAGCAAAAGTATCTGCGCGTTCATTTATCATTGGATGGGTTGCTTTATTATTAGCTGTAGTTGTATTTTTTATCGGTACTGGCGATTGGGTTATCGATCCATCACAAGATTACGATGTTTCAATGAGTTATGGACTGAAATTAATTGTAGATTTATTACTTGTTATTGCTGTTATTATTCCAGCAGCACAATATCCATTTCAAAGTTGGTTAATTGAGTCTGTTGTTGCACCAACACCCGTATCTGCAATTATGCATGCTGGTATTGTAAATGCTGGTGGTATTATTTTAACGCGTTTTTCACCAGTATTTGATAATAATATTGCATTAACGTTATTACTCATTATTTCAAGTATTTCAGTACTTATTGGATCAGGGATTAGTTTGGTGCATGTTGATTATAAAAGACAACTTGTAGGTTCAACAATGAGTCAAATGGGTTTCATGCTTGTGCAATGTGCTTTGGGTGTTTATTCTGCTGCGATTATTCACTTGATTTTACATGGCGTATTTAAAGCAACGCTATTTTTACAATCAGGATCAATTGTTAAACGCTTCAATATTCCAACACCACCAAATGTTAAGCGTTCTTATGCTTGGACAGTATTAGGAAGAACATTAGCCGTTGTTATTGCTATTATCTTCTTTTTAACAAGTTCGCATACACCTTACACATTAATTAGCGCCTTTATCCTAGCATGGTCATTATCTGTATCATGGAATCAAATGGTTGCACTAAATAGAGGTATGATGGGAAGAGTAATTGGCATTGCTATGCTTATCATTGTGGCACTCGTTTATGTTGTGACACATGAAGTATTTGTTAATATTTTAAATAGTGTATATATGGTAACGCCACATCCACCATTAATTAGCGTTATCATTTGTGTGGCCATTCTAGTATTAGGTAGTATCTTTAGCATTTGGGTAGCACGTCGTCGTTCATCAACAGCTTTCGCTAAAGTATATTTATGGCTTGTAAAAATTGGAGAAGCAAAATTTAAATCGGTTGAAAGTCATCCGAACTACTTAAAGAATTATTTATAAGAGGTGAAATCTAACATGACAATAACTAAACATAACATAGAAGAAACAGTTAAATCGGCACGTCGTGTGATTACACCACTATCTCCTATATCTATCTTTGCAGCACGTAATCCATGGGAAGAAATGGAACATGAAACGTTTGATCAAGTAGCTCAATGGTTTAAACATGTTCGTGATATAGATTTATACCCAAGTCATGCGTCAGTGATGACTGCTTTAGAAAATGGAGAGATAGACCAGAAACTTGTAGAAACAGAAGTACAACAAGCTATTAAAGACTACGACACTTCAGTGCCAAAATCACATATTGATATTTATTGTAAAAATGCGATGCGCATCAAAGATTTGCCTACAAACCTAATAACTAAAGAAGCATACTTAAAGATTGAAGTATCTAAGCTCAAACGTGTATTTGAAAATGAGCCTTTTAAATATGCACGATCAAAAAGTGCGAATGCATTTAATGCTAAAGGTGAATCTTTAATGGATGAACTGAATACACATATCATTAAGTGGTCTAAATTATATTTAGATAATTTCCAATCAAGTTGGACTATGCCTAAAAGAGAAGAAGGATTCTATATTTCTTGGCTACATTTAGCACAGCATGATCCAATGCTTACTAAAACGCAACGTAAAATGATTAAGACACTGCCTCAAGATTATAGAGAGGCTTTAATCATGGCATTAAATCATTTAGATATAGCTGAAGATGAACGTGAATCATATTTAACAGGTCATTTCCTATCATTACCAGGTTGGGCAGGCATGATGTACTACCGTGCTGAGCAACATGAACATGAAGCGGATTTGTTAACGCAGTATCTTGCTATAAGATTAACGATGGAGTGTATTTTACTAGATACTGAAAAAATGAGCCGTCCGGCAGTCTTAAATGTTGAAAGACGAATCAAAGAGCTTGTAAGTAAATGGTTATATTATGGAGAGATGTCAATTGATGATTGGGCCTCAATGTCTATTGAAGACCAATTGGAACATTTAAGGTTTGCTCATGATTTTAACCCACTCTATTTCAAAAAATTATGGCTTGAAGCGTGGGAAGAAACACATGAACGTGAGTTAGTCGAAGCGATTTATGATAAATCTGTTAAACCAGTAGAGCAAGAAACTCAAGTCCAATTAGCTTTTTGCATTGATGTGCGTTCAGAGCCTTTTCGTCGTCACTTAGAGAGTGAAGGACCGTTTGAGACGATAGGTATTGCAGGTTTCTTTGGCCTTCCAATTAGAAAAGAAGTGTTAGATGAACAATTTACGCATAATTCATTACCTGTTATGGTACCACCAGCTTATGCTATTAAAGAGTATGCCGATCGCCATGATTTAAATACGTATAACCAACAACAACATTCGGTTACATCCATGTTTTATACATTCAAATTGATGAAACATAATGTCTTACCGAGTTTACTCTTACCAGAATTAAGTGGACCATTTTTAAGCTTAAACACGATAGCGAGTACATTAATGCCGAAGAAGACAGGCCATTTTGTGCGCAATTTTACGAAGTATTGGTTGAAGAAACCCGAAGCTAAATTAACAATTGATCGTGAGCATGAAATTTATAATGATTTACCAATAGGGTTTACAGAAGAAGAACAGGTTGCTTTCACAAGACAGGCACTACAATTGATGGATTTAACGACAAACTTTGCACCTTTAATTGTACTAGGCGGTCATGGAAGTGTGTCTAATAACAATCCTTATCATGCTTCGTTAGAATGTGGCGCTTGTGGAGGCGCGTCAAGTGGATTCAATGCTAAGCTATTGGCAATGATGTGTAATTTACCACATGTACGTGAAGCTTTAAAAAATGAGGGTATAGTGATTCCTGACTCAACCGTCTTTGTTGCTGCAGAGCATAAGACGTCTATCGATGAATTAGAATTTATTTATATGCCAGAATTAACTAAGGAAGCTCAAAATGCATTGGATATGTTAAATGAAGCTATGCCACGTATAAGTTATAAAGCGAATTCGGAACGTCTCGCTAATCTTCCTGGCTTAGATCAAGATGATTTGAAAGATCCGGTTGCAGAAGCGCATCGCTTTGCGAATGACTGGAGTGAAATCCGTCCAGAATGGGGCTTAGCTCGTAATGCAGAATTTATTATTGGTCAGCGTAATATTACTGCAGGTACCAATTTAGAAGGACGAGCTTTCTTACATAATTATGATTGGAAGAAAGACACTGATGGGCAATTATTAAATACAATTATTTCGGGTCCAGCTTTAGTAGCACAGTGGATTAATCTACAATATTACGCGTCGACTGTTGCACCACATTTTTATGGAAGCGGAAATAAGACTACCCAATCAGTAACATCTGGTGTTGGCGTCATGCAAGGTAATTCAAGTGACTTATTGGCTGGGTTACCTTGGCAATCGGTTATGGCTGCAGATAATAAAATTTATCATTCTCCAATTCGATTGTTAGTTGTTATCCAAGCGCCAGATCAATATATTAAAGACTTACTTGAGAATAATATTAAATTCAAACAGAAAGTTGATAATCAATGGGTACGTTTGGCTAGTATTGATGAAAATGGTAGTTGGAAAGACTGGTAGAGAGTTCGGTTTTTTCGGAAAAAGTGATAAAATAAAGTTAATCAATTAATAGGAGACAAATGATTAATCATGGCTAAATCTAAAGGTGCTTATGAGGCAGAGATTAGTAAGGCAATTACACAATGGGAAAAGGATTTTCTCGGACGTGGCTCACTTTCAGTAAAAACTGATATACTACGCGATATGATTATCGTCAACTTACAAGGCGTATTAACTCCTGCAGAATATCGAGTATGCAAGACACAAGAAGGCCTACTTAACATTAAACGAACGCGGTCGGAACTTGTGGAGTCAGGACAAGATGATTTGATGCAATTAATCTTAGATATTACTGGCGTCAGTGTGAGTAGTTTCCATAGTGATTTAAGTACGATTACAGGCGAACGAGTGATTGTATTTAAACTAGATACTAATTTGGAAAAGCAACTTTAAACTCAATGTCGTTAATGTTAATACAATTTTAAAGAGGCACCCTAAAAGTTAGATTATTATGCTGACTTTGTAGGGTGCTTTTAAGTATAAACGTTTTAATTAATGAATTATCCATTTATATTTAAATATTTCTAATTAAGAGATTATTTTATTGGATTAGTGTACAATTTACACAAAGAGAATCTAGGAGTTGAAAGTGATGCGCGTAAATGAGTTTAAGCAACCAATTGGAGAAGCATTAGATGACTTTGTGACGCCGTCTTTTCCTGATGCACAAACGCTAGAGGGCAGTTATGGAAGGTTAACAAAGCTAAGTATTGAACACATAAATGATTTATATGACGTTCTATGTGATGTTGAATCGAGACGCATTTGGACGTATCTTTATGAGGGCCCTTTTGATTCTAAGACCGAATTTGAACAATACATTAAACAACTTATTGATAGTAAAGATAAATATTTCTTTACGATTTTAGATAATGTGCAACAAAAACCTTTAGGTATTCTAGCATTAATGCGTATAAATCCAGAACAAGGGTCTATAGAAGTAGGCAATATTATCTACTCTAAAACGTTAAAGAAAACACGTGTGGCTACAGAAACTCAATATTTGTTAGCGAAATATGTGTTCGAAACGTTAGGCTACAGACGATATGAATGGAAATGTGATAACTTAAATGCACCTTCCAAACATGCTGCGCAACGATTTGGATTTACATATGAAGGATTATTTAGACAATCTAATATTTGTAAAGGTCGTAATCGTGATACTGCTTGGTTCTCATTGTTGGATAGTGAGTGGCCAGATGTAAAAGCAAGATTTGAACACTGGCTTGAACTATCTAATTTTGATCAGGAGGGACAACAAATTAAACATTTAAATGACTTTTAATAAGTAAAATACATGTTTAATTATTTTTGAAAATAATGAAATTAGGGACTGGTAAGCGTATGAATAAACAAATAAGTGAAATTTCACCTAAGATGACGTTGCCTATGTTCATGATTGGGTTAATTATTTTTGTCGTTGTTGCAATAAATGTAATTCACGATACATTATTGGTTCAAAATGTCGATATAGGTTCTTTACATTGGCTGACAGATTATTTTGGTGAGCCGGAACGTAAATACGGCGATGGTATTTGGCATAATTTCATGACTTTTTGTGCTGAGATAGGAGAAGTAAAGTCAGTTATCTATATCACACTATTTTTAGCAATTGTTTTATTGTTTAAACATTATAAATTATCGATTTGGATGGTTTTAACTATAACGAGTGGTACGTTATTAAATTATTTAATTAAACAACTCATCGAGAGACAACGTCCATTTAATCATTTGATGCGAGACCACGGATATTCATTTCCAAGTGGGCATTCTAATGCAAGTACGTTACTTGCTTTAATATTGTTAATTATTTTAATTCCTTTAATAAAACTCAAAGCAATAAGGATAATAGCCAATACTATCACTATTATCATTTGGATAGGTGTGCTGTGTTGCCGACTATATTTTCATGCGCATTATATTACAGATGTAGTTGGAGGCGTTACACTAGGTATCATTTGGGTAGCATTGTTTTTAATGATATTACCATTGTTTTATCTTAATTTACGTAATAAGCCTAATAATAAATAGTTCAATATCTTTTTTACAAAAGGGAGATGGCAATGTCAAAAGATAAGGAACGTACTTTAGTTCTTGGCGGAGGCGGAATTACAGGAATTGCTTGGGAATCTGGCGTATTAGCTGGATTGATTGAAAGTGGTGTAGGTTTAGAGTTAGCAGATAGAATCATAGGTACATCTGCAGGTTCGTTTGTAGGTGCAGTACTAGCTAACGGTTATGATATGCGTACATATTACTATGAGCTAAATGAACGAAGAGATGATAGTGATCATGCGACGCTTTCTTCAGATATTTATCGGTTATGGCAGAATGCATTTATCGTAGGACGTGATGATGCGACTAAAGTAGGTCAAATGATGGGTGATATTGTATATACGCGACCTTCACGTGTTGATTTAACTAAACGTAAACAAGCCATTCGTCAACGTTTAGGCGATGTAGGGTGGCATGATAATTTAGAAATTACTGCTATGAATGCTAAGACAGGAGAAGTCTCTACATTTCATTCACATAGCAACGTAACACTTGAGGAAGCCGTGACAGCGAGCGGTGCAGTACCTGGCATTTGGCCACATATACGTTTGAACAATTGTGATTGGATTGATGGAGGTATGGTTTCTCCGACAAATGCTATGTTAGCTAAAGGTGCAGACAGTATTATTATTTTAGCGCCGATAGCAGATGGTTTAGGTATGATGCCAGGTGCATTTGATGATGCGAAATTATTAAGCGAGCATAGTCATGTTTTAGTAATTAGTCCAGATAGTAAGAGTAGAGCTGAAATTGGAGATAACATTTATAATCCCAATAACATACTAAAAATTGGCAATGCTGGTTATGAGCAAGGAAAGTTACTTGTACAACGTATTCATCTGGAATTTTGCGAGTGGGTTGAATGATTTGAAGATTTTAAGACTACGCGCAGTATTATAATATACTAATTTTAGAATAAGGAGAGAGTAAGAATGAAAGTAAAATCACCACGCCCAATTAATTTAAAGGGGACACGTAAAGAAGCGGTCTTATTGCTTCATTCATTTACTGGAACGATTCGTGATGTGAAACCCTTAGCACAAAAACTTAATCAAGAGGGTTATACATGTTACGCACCTAATTATAAAGGACATGGATTACCACTAGATCAGTTTACGCAATATACTGTTCACGATTGGTGGAATGATGTCTTAAATGGTTATCAATACTTGAAAGATGAAGGGTATGAAACCATTTATGCAACAGGGGTATCATTGGGCGGATTATTCACATTGAAATTGGCTGAAACGGTAGACGTAGCGAAAATTGCGGTTATGTCAGCACCAAGTGAAAAAGAAGAAGCTGGTATAGTATGGCGTATGGAACGATATGGTCAGCGTATGAATGAGTTAATGAATTTAGATAGTGATGCTTCACAGGAACAGTTTAATTACATAGAGGACTATCGTCCAAGTGTTCGTGTATTCAAAGATTTCATTTCCAATATTACTGCTCATTTAGGTGATATCAAGACACCAGCGAGAATTCTTTATGGAGAAAAAGATGAACAATCTTATCAAGATAGTGCACATTATATTTATGAGCACATTAATAGTGAAGATAAAGATTTAACAAGTCATCCTTTAAGCAAGCATCTCATGACGCATGGCGAAGGCAGTGATAAAGTAGAAACACAAATTGCAGAATTTTTCATGACTAATTGAGTGGAGCGAATGTGATGAAACGTACATTTTTACTAACTTATATAACGACATCTGGAAAACATTATAATGAGTTTAAAACTTTTAAAAATGGTCCTGATAAAGATGCATGTATTCAACGTCTTATTGATGAATTTGATGAACTTGCTTATTTATTTTTAAAAGATGGCCAACAATCTCATTATATCAATGTTGATCACATTGAAAGTTTGAGTATTCAAGAAGTTACTGAGGGACAAGACGTCGTATACGATTTTAATGATTAAATTAGCTATTAGTATGATCAATATATAGGGAGTGGGACAGAAATAATATTTTCTCAAAATTTATTTCGTTGTCCTACCCCGGCAAGGATGACTAGGTTTGAAAAAAGCTTGATTCAAGCGCATTTTCAAATCAGTCAGCTACTGACAAAATGATAAAATAGGCTGAGACATTTTATTTTGTCCCAGCCTCTATTTTAATGTTTAAAAAGCACAATGACTTTACCACAAAAAATTAAATATTGTAATTTGATTGATAAGTTAGTTTAACTAAGTATTAGACAATGAATGTTGTCATACGCAATAAGCATTATTTCATTTCGTTTAGAAATTCAAAGATTTTTTCTCGTTGATTAACAACTATTTTATGAACATTTTTGTTCTTATCAATTATTTTGACACCATTTGGGACAATGAATAAAGTATTAACTTTCGAAACTTCTTGAATATGTTGATAAGGTACGAAGACTGAATCAGCTTGAATGTTAAATGAGTGAGGAGTAAATCTAAATCCATCATCCTCAAATACAATATGGCCCCCTACAGCTTCTACGCCTTTCCAATAATTAGCTTTAATTCTTTCATGAAGTAAACTCATTATATTCCCCCTTAGGCAATCACTATTAGTTAAATTTTACTATAAAGATAAAAAAATAAAAAATCTATGTATATTGCACTTATAAGCAAGACGTGTTAAAGTATTACTTAAGTGCATAAACGCTTTAACGCGTTAAAGGGAGTGGATGAATTGAGCAAAGAGTCACAATGGAAGACATCAACCGGATTTATCTTAGCCAGTGCGGGATCGGCAATAGGACTAGGAGCAATGTGGAAGTTTCCGTACATGGCAGGCATTTATGGTGGCGGAGCTTTTTTACTTTTATTCTTAATATTTACTATTTTTGTAGGGTTACCGCTATTAATTATGGAATTTACAGTAGGTAAGATGGGACGTACTTATACTACTCACATATATAGCAAGTTAACTGGTAAGAAATGGCTAAACATTATTGGATGGAATGGTAATTTAGCAGTATTTATATTATTTGGATTTTATAGTGTTATAGGTGGATGGATCATTATCTACATTGGTAATGTCATCTTACAAATGTTATCTATTGAGAAAACGACACTGACAAATATTAATTTTGAAGCAATCATTAGTAATCCATGGCTAACTGTTTTAGGCCAGGGGATTTTTATCTTTTTAACAATGATAATCGTCATGTTGGGCGTTGAAAAAGGGTTAGAAAAAGCATCTAAAGTAATGATGCCGCTATTATTTATCTTTTTAATTATCGTGGTAGTCAAATCTTTAACTTTAGACGGCGCGATAGACGGCGTGCGTTATATTCTACAGCCACGTCTAGAAGATATTTCAATGGAAGGTATTCTATTTGCGTTAGGTCAGTCATTCTTTACGTTATCATTGGGAACAACTGGGATGATTACTTATGCAAGTTATGCGCCAAAAGAAATGACAATAAAGTCATCAGCAATTTCAATAGTAATTATGAATATTTTAGTATCTGTATTAGCTGGTTTAGCCATATTTCCAGCTTTAAAAACGTTTGGATATGAACCTCAGGAGGGGCCAGGACTATTGTTCAAAGTTTTACCATTAGTATTTAGTCAAATGGGCTTTGGCGTTATGTTTTATTTCATATTCTTAATCTTATTCTTATTTGCTGCATTAACTTCTTCTATTTCGCTATTAGAATTAAACGTATCTAATTTCACTAAAAATGATAATTCTAAGCGTAAATCTGTAGCATTTATCGCAAGTATATTGGTATTAATTATTAGTATTCCAGCTACGCTATCATTTAGCAGTTTAAGTGATATTAAATTTGGTGCGGGAACTATTTTTGATAATATGGATTTCATAGTTTCAAATATTTTAATGCCTTTAGGCGCACTTGGGACAACATTAGTAGTAGGGCAATTATTAGATAAAGAAGCTTTAAAAGAAAGTTTCGGTCGCGACAAGTTCAAATTCTTTGCGCCATGGTATTTTTTAATTAAATTCGTTATGCCAGCCGTTATTATACTCGTGTTTATCGTTCAATTATTCTAAAGATCATACAATATAAAAGAGTCCGGGACATAAAGTTCTTGGATAAGTGAAAAAAAGACAATTTCTA
>ERZ1023492.71-NODE-71-length-43199-cov-7.716994_pt1 | contig 43199 bp, 46 predicted proteins | sample MGYA00380541_ERZ1023492 | MGnify/ENA primary metagenome ERZ1023492 (study PRJEB33173, sample SAMEA4830351) | metagenome | study: EMG produced TPA metagenomics assembly of the PRJEB25223 data set...
CTTGAAATAAAAATAAAACCAAAGATGAGTGCAATTAATGCGATACCAACAATGATTATGAATGGCACCCTCCAACTAACATGGTCAATAATTAAACCTGTGAATGTAGGACCAATCGCTGGTGCAAATTGAATCACTAAACCAGCCAATCCCATTGCAAATCCACGTCTTTCCCTAGAAAATAGAGTAAACAATGTAAATTGCATAAGAGGCATTAATACACCAGCACCCATAGCTTGAATCACTCTCGCACTCATTAACACACCAAAATTAGGTGCTATGGCAGCTACAATCGACCCAATTAAAAAGGTCCCCATTGCAGATAAATATAAAGGTCTCGTTTTAACACGGTCCATTAAATAAGCAGTTAGCGGAATCATAACACCATTAACTAACATAAATCCCGTTATCAACCACTGTGATGTACTTTCATCTATTTTTAACTCTCTCATAATATGAGGTAAAGCTGTATTCAATAATGTTTGATTTAAAATAGCTACAAAAGCACTAATTAGCATTACAGAAACAATTAAATTCCTTCGTCTTTTACTAATTTCTATATTGCTCATGAACATAATCTCCTTTATTTGATAATAGTACTTTATTCAAACAAATTATGAAAAATGATTCAAATTTAGTGCTCATTACTTTCTGTTATTTAAATTTGTGCTATCTGGATAGAAAATTTCTTTACAAATATATAAGAATCCTACAATTACCATAATCACCCAAAACTTAATATCTATATATGTGTAGTGGACATGTATTATGAAATAAAACAATATTGTCGTAACAGAATAACTTATTAAATGATAAGTTATTCCTTGGAAATATGGGTTTTGTGGCAAACGTTTTCTAAAGTAATCCATAAGATGTTCAACTGCGAATAAAGTGAAATATCCTAAAACAATATAACTTCCATAATAGAAAATATTGTCGTAAAAGCTTTTATTATAGCCAAAATAACCTAATTTAAAATATATTAAAATTCTACTTAAACCATATAATCCAAACCCTAAAAACATCAAAAAAATCGTTCCTGAAATAATAAAAATAGTAAGAACAATAAGTGTAGATATTAAATTATACATCTTATTTCTAAAAAACTTCATTACACTTATCCTCCTTCTATTTTAAATACATAAAGTATTTTACCATTAATCGATGACCTTATAAAATTATAAAAACGCCCACAATAAAAGTAGGCGTTCAAAACGATTTGTAAAGTTTTATTAGTCATTCACTGGTTTGTTTTTATAAATGAAACTCCACATTACAACTAATACAATTACAATAACAATTGCTAAGCCTAATACATTATGCAAATTGCTACCGAACCAACCTGCTTTCATAGCATACATATAACCCATCACAGTTGATCCAATTGAAGACCCTAAGTTTTTAGTCAACGCATAAAATGACATCATTTTTTTCATTTGATGTGGAGATGTTTCCTCTTGAACAATAACACTATCTTTTGTATATACAAATCCAAAACTTAATCCAGCAAGAATAACGCTAAACGCTATAAGTAAAGGAGTTTTCATACCGAAAATAATAATGACACTTCCAATGATTAGGAAAGTAAACGCCCCAATATACAATGCTTTTCTAGAAAATTTTGCTTCTAATTTAGCTAGGTTAAAGTTTAAGATTATCCATGCTACAGATAATGGAAAAATAACAAAACCACTTTGAAGAGGTGATAAACCTAATTGTTCTTGTAGATATACAGGAATATATAAATTAAAGCCCATTAAACAAATGGCAATTAGTAAATCTGTAATAAATACTAATGCAATGGATTTGTTAAATTCTACTACTGGTAAAAAAGGATGATCAGTTGTTTTTTCAACTTTATATAAAATATACCCTACTAATAATGCAAGTAATAGTGATAAAACATTCAATAGAAGTTGTTCCTGATTAAGCAAACTAAACATTAATAAACCAATAAATACATAAAATAAACTTAAACCTCTTACATCAAAGTTTGTTTTAGAAACGACTTCTTCCTCTGGAAAATGGAATGTAAAAATTACTAATATAATCGCAATAATGGCAATTGGAATATTAATGAAGAATAGCCAATGCCAAGTTGCAATTTCAAGAATACCTCCACCTAAAAGTGGACCTATAATACTTGATACACCCCAAACACTTCCTACAATGCCCATAATTTTATATCTTAATGGGATTTCAAAGGCAAGTTTAGGAACAATTTGTGATAACGACATCATTACACCAGCGCCAAATCCTTGAATGACTCTAGATATAATAAGCATTGTAAATGTTTCACTTGTACCTGACATAAAACTACCAATTGCAAATAAAACCAACCCTGTGATAGCGATATATATAATTTTAAATCGCGACATCAGTTCCCCAACTATCGGGTTTGCTATAACTAAAGCAATAAAATATGCTGTAAATACTAAAGAAATAAAGCTTCCTGCATTTAAATCTTGACGAATGGTCGGCATTGCTAGTGAAATAATTGACGCTTCAATCGCAGCCATAAACATTATCAAAATTAACGCTAATACCGTTATCATCGATTTTAATCTCATTTAGTTGTCCTCCAACTTAATTTTTATTACAACTCAAACTATATTATAGATTTTTATTTAATAAAACAATCATTAATTAGTATGACTTTTTTCATTTAGACATGTTTTATCTCATCTTCCTAAATGTAAATAAATGCTTTATTTAAATGATAGCTAATTATTTTATAAAAAAGGTAACTAGAGATATGATTGTAAAATCCCTAGCTACCTTTAGTTTTTCACTTACGACATAAAAAATAGTATGCCTATTAAATGGAAAAATGAAGCTATTAAAATAAATATATGCCAAATCATATGAAAATATGGTCGGTTTTTTTGTGCATAAAACCAAGCACCAATTGTATATGATAGACCACCTAGTACAATAAATAGTATAAATAACCATGATGTTCTTAAGATTATAATAGGTGCAAATATAACACCTACCCACCCCATAACTAAATATACTATTAAACTTAGTTTATGGTTGACATGAGTGGCGATTGACTTATACAAAATTCCCCACACAGTTGTCCCCCACAAGAGAATAAACACAGTCCAACCTAACCAACCACCAACTACATTTAATAGAATTGGTGTATATGTACCTGATATTGCAACATATATCATACTATGATCTATAATTCGCAATACATATTTTTGTACTGTATGATTCGCCATTGCATGATAGACGGTTGATGATATGAACATTAAAAATATACTTATGACAAATATTGAAATACTTGTCGATAATAACGTGCCACCCTTATTAAAACTATGCACTGCAGCGTATGGTAATATAATCATTGTACACAATGATGCAAAACCATGCGTGACAGTGTTACCAATTTCTTCTCCAAATGACAAGGGCATGATATCTTTAAAAGAACTATGATTTGATTCAATATGTTGTTCTGTGTTTGACATACTCTGGACCACCTTAGTTTAAATCATTCCCATTCGTTTCAAATCCGCTGTTGCTGTTTCTACACTGTCTTTTCCTTCTTTATTTTTTAATGGTGAAAACTCTTCTTCTCTCGGCACTTGTAGCGTAATAAAGCTAGTACCATAACGGAAAATATCAAAATAGAATAACTCGAATTTAAGTGATGGTCGTTCAACTACTCCAAAATCTTCATCTAGTTGTTTTAAATTTTTAATTGCTAAGTGATAAGGTAATTCTCTATCAACCGCACTCATAATAAATCCTAATTTAAATGTATGGATACCAATGTTTGCATTATCAAATTGATTTGCAACATTAGGATCAAGTTCGGAATACTCAAGAACTGTATCTTTGCTATCTTTATTTACAAGTCTACCGACACTTTCACCTTTCTTAGGTTGTATTGTCTTAGACGTAATATCTTTATTGTTTAAAACTGTAAATCCTGCAAACATAGGATCTAAAACTTTAACTAATACATTATCAATATTATTTAAAAATATATATTTAACATTATCTTGTTTCATTTTATCAAGATAGCCAGCTTTTTTAAGTGATTTAAAGATACCACCATTACCGTTTGGTGTCTCCATAATATGACCCGCTTCATTTAATACAAGTTGCCCTTCTTCACTTAATGCAACGATATTATCTTGTTTAAAGAAATGTATTTTATCTATATCATAATTAAAATATTGTTGTTGTTCAAAATAAGCTAAAGTAGCTTCATGATTGGTATCACTAGTCATGATATACCAATCCATGGTATGTCCTGTTTCTTTCTTTAATGCCATCAATTGGCGCGCTTGTAATTCAAACAAACTCACGCCTTCTATTTCAAATGATCCTTTTGGACCTGAATATCCTAGTCTAGTCCCTTGACCACCAGCCATTAATACTACTGCAAATTGGCCATTTCTGATTGCTTCAATACCTTGATTTCTATATTCATCTTTCAATTGTTCGTCAAGTTCAGACTTTACAGTATATTTAACTTCCGAAACATCTGATGTATCATCAATTGTTTGTCTATTAACATATAAGTTTTTATACATTTCTTGAATTTCTTCTAAATCTAATGATTCAAGTTTATCTTCAAGCGCTTGCTTTTCATTACTACTCATCAATTTTTCATATTCGTATAAATGCTGTTGATTAAATTTCTCTAATTTATTTTTCTCTAACATCAATTTGTCTCCTTATGTAAATTATTATTTCACTCGATTGTAAGTTCAAATTTATGTATATTGTTTTTAATATTGCGTAAATATGTATCCCCAATGATGTATGATATCATTTACTTCACTTTGAAAAAACACATAAATAGCTCCAACTGTTAAAGCAGTTGCAAGTGATAAATCTACAAGTCCACCTGTTTTAAAATTCAATGGCGTTTTAATTGTTATTGGCAATGGATACAATAATTTAACCCCTTTAGGTGTTACCATATCTAGTATAACATGTGAAATCAATCCTATGATAATTGCTACTTCATAATATATGGGTGTATCTATGATATGAAGTAAAAATCCGATGATTCCTATATATAGCAATGAATGGGTAAATGTCCGATGACCAAATAAAAGTCGAATTAAAAAACTAAGTATTTTAAATTTCCTACCTATTTTACTTTGGGTATGACAAATATCAGGTAATAAACTAGAAATAACCGACAATACAATAACTGTCACTGATGAAAATAAATCTGTATGAAAATATTGAGTTGTTAGAGCGCCAACTAATAAACCACATGATGCATGTGTCTTTCCAGTCATAATTACCTCTCCTTTAATAGCAATATTTTATCATATTCTTCTTGTTTATACGAACATGTTTTCGGTCTCCAAAAATTTAACATTAAATATTAATTAGTATGACTTAATTTTAATAAGTATCACATTATATCTTGAAAACGGTTACAAAATGATTTATGATATACTTACAAAATTAATTAAAGGATGTGTATTGAATCATGGCAATGACAGTAAAAAAAGATAATAATGAGGTTAGAATTCAATGGAGAGTAGCAGATATTAAAATTCCAACAAATGAAATTAAAAATATCTCTCAAGACCAAGATATTCACGCAGTACCTAACGTTGAAGGTAGAGAAGTTTCTAGAATCGGTTCTACATTCGGTAAAACAAATCGCGTTATTATCGATACAGATGACCATGAATACATTATTTATACTCAAAATGATCAAAAAGTATACAACGAATTAACGAAATAATCTTTTTTAAATAGAGTTTCCATAAACTTAGAGACAATGATATTGCTAATAAGTGCAATACTCATTGTCTCTTTTTATTTTTAATAGTACTAATGAAGGACTATAATTTAATTAGATAACAAATGACGAATAATTTAAATATATATAAGGAGTGATTTTAATGTTTGTTGTTACAAATCGCATTACTGTTAAACAAGGTTTCGCAGAAAAAATGGCACCAAGATTCACACAAGGTGGAAAGATTGAATCGTTAAAAGGATTTAATAAAATCGAAGTTTGGCAAGTCAATAACGAAGACGATGACACCGAGGATATGTACGTTAATACATGGTGGGAAACTGAAGATGATTTCAATAACTGGGTAAAAAGCGATGCATTTAAAGAGGCACATCAACGACCTAAAGATTCAAAAAGTGATGAGTCATCTCCAGTTATTAAAAACCAAATCGTAAAAGCAAATGTACTATCTGTGTTAAATCCATAACATTATTAATTTAGTTAGAATAGAAAAAAGCCAAGATGAGTATTTGTTAAAGTAACAAATATGGCATCTTGGCTTTTATATTATAAAAATAGATGTGCGATTAAAGTAATAATAGGCAATGTAATTATTGTTCTGATTAAGAAAATAACGAATAGTTTACCAATATTAACTGGTATTTTTGAACCTAAAATGACGCCGCCTACTTCTGATAAATATATTAATTGGGTAATACTCAATGCACCAATAACAAATCGAGTTAATTCACTATGTGCACTTTCAATTAATATAGATGGTAAAAACATATCTGCAAAGCCAATTAAAATAGTTTGAGATGCATGGGCAGCTTCAGGTATTTGCAATAATTGTAAAAACGGAACGAATGGTTTACCAATTAATTCAAAGATTGGCGTATAGTTTGCAATAATAGTAGCAATCGTACCAATACTCATCACTACAGGTAATATAACAAACCACATATCTACGACTGTTTTTAATCCAGCTTTAAAAAAGTCTTTTACACCTGGCGCTTTAATTCCTACTTCTGTAGCCATATCAAATCCATGACCAATTGCTGTTTTACCTTCAGGCAGTTGCTCTGTTCTTGCATCACTCGATACTTCTTTCGCATATTCATCTGGTATCTTATTCAATGGCCATATTCTTGGCATGATAATCGCCGCGATTAAACATGAAATAATAACACTTAAATAGAATAAGAAAAATTGATCTTGCATTTTAACAGTATCTGCAATAATAATTGCAAAGGTAATAGATACCACACTAAAAGTAGTTGATATCACCGTTGCTTCCCTTCTTGAATAAAAACCTTCTTCATATTGACGACTAGTTATTAATACACCAACAGTACCATCTCCTATAAAAGATGCTAGATTATCTACTGTTGAGCGGCCAGGCAATGTAAACAATGGTCGCATGACAGGTCTAAATAAAGGACCTAACAACTCTAACAAACCGTATTCCATAAGTAATGGTAAAAATAAAGCCGCAAATAAAAATACTGCTACTAAAGTTGGTAATAAACTAGAAAACACAAGACCGCCAGTATCTTCTGAATATATCATTTTAGGTCCAACTTTAAGTAATGTCATCCATGCAAAGATAACTGCTAAAACTCTTAATATTATCCAACTTACATTCACATTAAATGCATTATATAATAATCCCTTTGGATCTAATTTATCTTTTAAAATCGTAGAACAAATAAGTGTTAAAATAGCTGATAAAGTTATAATCGTCACAATAATAAAAGGCATTGCTCCACCAACAATATCTTTTAGCCAATTAGCTAAAAATGCAACTGGTAGCGTCGTTTGCTTTTTACCATCTTGTTCTACTGGTATAGGAATTAAAAATAAAATAATGCCGATAAGTGACATCGTTATAAATTTAATTCGACCTTTAATGATTTCTTGCTTAGAATATCTATTCATCTTTCGTCATCCATTTCTTTCTATTTAAAAATACAATTATATATACTCAAATTGCATTTATATTTATTACAAAATGCTATTTCATATATATACATTTTTATGAATAATTAAGTATTTAATACTATACGCGATTTACATTCAAAGTGCAATGGCTAAAAGTTAAATAACTTTATAAATATATAGCTACTCATTTAAATATTTTGTGACATGGAAAATGCACCAAGAAACACAATATCATGTATCTTGATGCATACAATGTCTATTAGTCGTATAACTAATTATTACATCTTTCTTAATAAGAATAAGAAGTAAGGTGCACCGATAATGGCAATAATAACACCTACTGGAATATCTAACGGCGGATGAATACCTCTCGCTAAACCATCACCAAATGTTAATAATATCGCTCCGATTAAACCTGACATCATTGCGACATGCATTGTTTTATGGCCAACTATTTGTCTTGCGATATGTGGTGATATCAATCCTAAGAAGCTAATTCCACCTACAACTGAAATAGAAGCACCAGCTAACATTACTGATAAAATGAGTAATACCATTTTTAATCTTTTAACTCTAGCACCTAATGCGACAGCAACGTTATCTCCCAATCCTAGAATATCTAATTGATGGCTCAACATTAAAATTATCGGAATAGTAATAATGAACCAAGGTAATATAGATAAGAAGTTTGAAATATTATGACCGTATAAACTACCAGTTAACCAAACAAGTGCATTATTAGCGTCCATTGGATTGCGAATTAATAAGAACTGCACAATCGCTGTACATATTGCCCCAATTGCTAAACCAATTAAAGCTAAATTAGAACCTTTAACATCAAATTTAGAAATTAAAAAAGATAATATTAAACTTATCATTAACGCCCCAAAAAACGAACCGATAGGTAATATCGCTAATGGTGCTGTTGGAAATAGCATGATGATAATAACAGCGGCTAAACTGGCACCTTTAGAGATACCTATCACATCTGGAGAGGCAAGTGGATTTCGAACAACACCTTGGATAATTGCCCCAGATATCGCTAAACTACTACCGATAATCAGTCCTAATAATGTTCTAGGGATTCTATATTCATTTAAAATAAAATTATCATGTGTGAAGATGCCTTTAATCGCCTCGATAGGATTTACGATTACTGAGCCAATACATAAGCTAAAAATAGCACTAATGACTAATAACAATGTAACAATACTATATCTAATCATATGCTTCTTTCTTGTCATACGCGTTTCACCCCTTTAACTGTGATAAATAAGAAGTAAAATGCACCTACGAAAGAAGTCACGATACCAACTGGAGATTCAAAAGGATGTGTGACAAGTCGTGATAAAACATCAGAAAATAATAGTAAATCGGCACCGATAATAATAGTGAGCGGAATCATTAAGATATAATTATTTTTGATATAACGTTTTACAATATGAGGTACGATTAGGCCTACAAATCCTATTGGACCTGCGATTGAAACTGATAAACCCGCTAAAATAATGACTAATAATCCTAAGAGCATTCGAACAACTTGAATTTTTTGACCTAATCCTTTAGCAATATCGTCGCCTAGTTCCATTATTGTTAATTGCCGTCCCATAAGCATTGTAACTATCATAGCCACAACTAACCATGGTGTAATAGCAATCACTTCTGGCCATTTAACGCCTGACAGTGAACCTACTAACCAAAACATTACTGATGAATTGGAATCTTCATTTAACAATATTACTCCTTGAGTCATACTACTGAAGAATAGATGAACAGCCATACCTGCTAAAGCTAATTTAACTGGTGTCATTGCCTTAGTGGAACCTGAAAGTGTATAGACTGTTAATCCACCGATAAACGCACCAATCATCGCTAAAATCATGGAATAGTTTTCGAAAGATGGTATCAGAACCGTTATTAATACAATAACAAAAGAAGCACCAGCATTCACACCAAATATTTGTGGTGAAGCTAATGGATTCCTTGTAATAGATTGCATTAATAAACCTGCAAGTGCCAGTGCACCACCGATTAATAAACCTGCTAACATACGTGGCATTCTAGAATTATGTATCAAGAATGTCTGCTTCGTATCAGTGTGACCTGTAATATAATGAATGATATCTTTAAATTCAATATGAGAAGAACCAATCGCTAAATTTAAATAAATACAAATAAAAAGAAAGCACACACTCACAATATATGTGAGTGTAGTGCGTTTTCTTTTTGCTTGTAATATAGCGGATTGACTACTTTGTTCCTTCATAGTCATAGTTTTCCACCTTACTTATCGTCTTTATTGTGATCCTTTTTAGAAATCTCAACTAATTCTTTCGCCATTTCTTCAGAAGAAATTAATCCACGAGCTCTAGCCCATAAATCACGATCTACAACGTCTACACGATCATTTTTAACAGCGTCAAGTTTTTTCCAGACTGGATCTTTTTGCATTTTTTTGAATGTTGGTTCATCCGGACTCGCTTTATCAGTCATAATAAACATACGACCCGGATTAACATCAGACAATGTTTCAGAGTTCATTTCTAAATAAGGACCTTTTAAGTATTTACTTAAACCTTTTGTAACATCTGGTGATAATGCTTCTTTAAATCCTAATTGTGTTAAGAATTGTCCAACATATGATTCACTAGGATGTCCTAAGAAGCTTGATTTTGCTGCTACAGCTGGTAATACTTTTTCATCTTTATCAAACTTAATCTCTTTTTTGTATTCAGCAATTTTCTTATCATGTTCTTTTAGACGCTTTTTACCTTCGTCTTCTTTACCTAATGCCTTAGAAATTGTTTTGAAGGCATCAATATTATCATCATAGTTACCATCGAAACTTTTTAGTTCGATCGTTGGTGCAATTTTGTTTAAATCTTTATAAATACCTTTATGTCTGTTGCTATCAGCAATAATTAAATCTGGTTTTAACTTACTAATCTCTTCTAAATTTGGTTGCTTACGAGCACCTACTGAAGTATAATTTCCGATTTTATCTCTTAATGGTTTAATAATACGTTCTTTTTTATTATCATCTGCAACCCCTACAGGTTTAACATCTAGCGCTGCTAATGCATCTACAAATGAATATTCAAGAACGACCACACGTTTAGGGTGTTTAGGAACTTTTGTTGTTCCTTCAGCATGTTTAATTTCAACCCCATCTTTAGACGCTGATTTATTTTTAGAGTCGTCTGACCCATTATTACTTACGCTTCCACATGCAGTGACTAAAACTAAAGCTAACATTAAGCCGAGTATGCTCAAAAATTTGATACCTTTCATTTTTCCACTCCTTAACTATGTATATGCTTACATATATAGTTTATTGATAACGATTCTCATTGTCAATATGATTTTTATAAATTTTATAATTAATTTGAGTCCTTCGAATACATTTATCATATATAATACGGAATGACTTTATGATAATATTGAATTTTAATTTTCTAAGTAATTAAAAAGGAGCACCTTACATTACTCTCAATATTACATGAGATCACTGTTGTAGGTGCTCCGTTGTTTATATATTAGATTTCATATGATGAATTGAACAAAATGGTTGATTAAAAGAATGAATCATCGTTTCAACTTTTGTGTCAGTTACATATACTTTTTCTAGATTTTTATTATACATCGAACGAGATAAAGCTTCATAACTCAATTGAAATTGTATTTTATTACCGATTTGATAATGATCTTGATTGTTTAAATCGATCATTAAATGATCACTTGACGCACCAATAATTTGGATATCATTGGCTATCGGGCTTATATTAGTTGTATCTGTATCAATGTATCCTATATCAACAATCGCTTGCAAATATGACTGTTTCGTATGACTATTCATACGCGGTTTAATTTCTAATATTTCCGCTTCCAATACTATCGCATCTTGATACAAATGTGAAACTGGCTTATCTGTAGTTGTATCGACGCCTCTAAATAATGTTTCACCAATTCGTAATTCATTTATTTTGCCTAAGTCATTATACATCGTTAACGGTAGCATACTTGAGTTTCCGCCAGATACAATTTTCATTCGATAACCCATTTCTCGCTCGATGGCACTAACAAATTTATTAATCATAAAGACATCATCTTCGATTGGCGAACCTGATTTAAAGCACATAAAATTAAATGACACACCAACAAGTTGAATATGGGATAAATTCAATATGGTTTCAATATATTTAACAACATCGTATGTTAGAACACCTTCTCTACCGTCTTTCCAATCAACCATTAATATCACTTGATGTTTTATATTTAAATATTGCGCTATACGATTCAGTTCAATAATTGTATTTAATTCGGTTTGAATACTGATTTGTGTATCTTTAATCATATTATCTAACTGTGATAATTGTGTTGATCGTAATATCGTGAATGAACAATCAAAATCAGTTAATTGTCTTATATTCTCTAATCGTGAATCTGCAAAATGTGTGATACCTAATTCAATTAATTTTTGAACAATTTGTCGGTCTCCTGCGATAGATTTAATAACAGGTGTAAATTGTATGTGTTTAGCATCTAAAATAGTTTGAAGTACTTTGGCATTGTATTGTATTTTGGATAAATTTATATTTATATTTGCCATGTACTTACACCTCTTTTTTTATTGGATTTTCCAATTCTGTATTTAAATATTTCTTCACTTTATTTTCCATTCGCATACTTAATAATGCTTTAACTGAAATAGTTGGTCCAAATAAGACACGATGTAAAGCTTGCGCATGATTTTTATTGGCATCAATCGCCGCTTCAATTTCTTGTTGCACTATTTTAAATAATGTCTCTTCATTCACCATGTCATATTGATTAAAATGATGAATCAACTCTGCCAGTTGATTTTGGACAACGGCATGTTGGAACTTTCCTATTACTGCTTCAATTGAATCTGCAATTAAACTTTCATTCGTAATTTCAACATCTGGTAGCTTCTGTTTTAATGTTTGTAAATCAATACGGGAACCACCTAAATCTCGGACTAAAAAGTTTATTTGATAATTGGGACCAAGATTTACGATGGTATTTTGCATATGTGCTTCTAAAGCAATACCGTAATCTTGAATATACGCTATTAATGGTCTTACTAATGTGCTTGTATATTGTCGAATAAATTGTTCTATCGATTCTGTAGTGAGCTCGTTATTTATCCATTTAATATAACTATCAACTATGACATCATCATCAACCGGATTGCGATTCACTAGACTCGCGCTAACTATAGTTGATCCTTCTTGAGTTAACACTGGCTTTTCTCTAACAATACACGCTAATTGACGTGCTAAATCCGCGTCTACATCGACATACTCACCAAATGGCTCAGCAGCCACTTTTAATTCAGGATAAATATTCAACATTTCTTGCAGTGCATAACTTAATTTAGGACCATCAACCGTTGTCACAGTAGATACTGTTCGCACAGCACTTGTCGCTTGCACATTTACTGGTAATTTAATATGAAATGGATGATGCAATAACTCCATTGTCCTAAATGACAATGTGGCTTTAGATTCAACTGTAAACGGTGTTGGAATTAATATTTTGTCACTAATCCATGTTTTAAAACGTTCACCAATCACATGGTCATATTGCCATGGATGGACAAAAATTGCTCGATAATTATTAATTTCTAAATCGAGCGGTTTTAGAAATGATTGTAATTTATCCTTTAGTTCTGGAATAATTTGATTAACGATATACTGTTCATCATTTTCCATTGATGTCGTCATCATATGTGAAGCTGAAACTAGCATAATATGTAATGGGATAATCTTTTCAAATTCTGGTGCATAGCAACGTATTTCCTCTAATGTTAATGGCAATTTGGTCTTAGTTAAAGGATGTGTTGGATGTCCTTCTAAAACTAAACTTTCAGAGTAACTTAAATCATTTGTAATACCATTATCTTTGATATGTTGCAACCATGTAAAAAAATTAATCGTGTCTGGTAGCATTGAAAATGTCATACTTTGATGAATTAATGATGCTCTATTATTAAATTGTTTATATGATTCTACAAAGCTATCCCTACTATGGATAAGCTCATGATATAAACGCTCAGATATTTCAATATCAAAAGCATCATTCAATATGTTAAGTAAACTTTCTAAACTTGTAATTTGAACGCGTTCATCACCACATTGATAGGTGAATGGTCCATCAAAAACATATCTTTCTAACATACTTTTTCTTAAAACATATGCAGTTAGAACTCGTCCATGATATTGTATTTCTATTTTATCTGTTAATTGATTTATTTTTGCGTCCTCAGGACATATTCGTTCTTTTACAATTGCATTTAACATTCTATGTTGAATGTTTTTATCCGCAAGTAACCACTCATTGCGTGTCATTGTGAAATTCCTCCAATTTTATGAACTCGTTGCATTAAGTAAAATATGATCGAAATGGCTACTGTACTTATTCCCATAATTAAAAATGTATTTAATACGCCAAATTTGTCGGCAAAGAAACTCATAATTAAACTTCCTAAAGGTATCATGCCTCGGTCCATCATTACAATACTTAATACCTTACCCCTTTCATAATCTTTAACACTATTTTGGAAATAAACGCGATTTGTTGTTCTCGCCCATTGGCTAAATAATCCAATTAAAGTAATACAGATAAACATGATTACTAAATTATGAACAATGATACCTAATAAGGCGATGCCAAAAAGTAATGAACTAAGATAATACATTTTAACAGCATCGATATGATCTAGAATTTTAGGTAATATCACTGTAGCGATAATGCCACCAATAGCACAACAAGTCATTGCAATACCAAATATTTCAGATTGTCCGGGAAAAACATGATTAGTCAAAACCGGTAATATTGTTGTATATGAAAAACCAGTTGCCATAATTAAAAGTGAAGTAAAGAAAATTTTACTACCTTCTAAATTACGTTTGAAATAATCCAGCACTACTTTTAATGACATTTCTTTTTGATGATCACCCATATCAGTTGCTTGAATGTGTATTGGTAAACATAAAGCTACCGCTATAAGATAACAAATAGCCTGAGCTAAAAATGTCGTTGGTGCATGATAAACTGCTAAAATAACACCTGCAATGGCTGGACCAATAGAACGACAAATATTAATAATAAATGAGTGAAATGACACTGCTTGTGTTGTTGTGATTTTATCAGATAAATCTGGTAAGACTGCTTGCCTAACTGGTGTTTCAACAGCACTTAGCATTCCTCGTAATGTCGCATATATTAATACAATATATACCGGAATTTGATTAAATGAGTACGTCATCACACACAGTATTGCCGTAACTAAAAATGATGAAGATATTGTAATACGCAGTAAATTTCCTTTATCATATTTATCAGCTATAGAACCTGCCCATACACTTAGTATCAAAATGGGTACGAGCCGGCAAAAATTAACTAAACCTAAATAAACTGCGTTATGATATGTAGTAAGTACAAACCAGTTTAACCCGATTTGCCCAATCCAATTCCCTAAAAACAGTAGAAATGAACTGGAAAAGAAAAATTTAGCCATAAATTTCACCTGTCTTTTTAATTGATAATAATAATCATTATCATTAATATGGATTATACAAATCTTATTAATTTTTGTAAAATATTTTTTTAGAGGTGAATTATGAATTCAATTAAAAACACAAAAGAACATAATTTTAAATTGACCAAAGATGAGCAAAATGCTTATCAATTTTTAAGTCAATCTCATCCAGAATGGTCGCAATACTTTATTCAAAATATAGATATTGGTCGCGATAAGGTGACACAAAGATTAGTCACATCAATACATAGAGAAAATCTGGTACACGGCAAAGATCATAGTAGAATATTAAAAAGTAAAGATATCGAAGCTTTGTCCATTCATCGACCTGAAGTTTTAGAAATAGAATTTAAAGCATCACATAAAAAGTTATATGCACCCATAAGTGGTCAACACGCATTTAATCGTGTAGATGTTGAAGGTCCTTTTTATTATCAATCTATAAATGATTCATCATTTTATCGAGTAGAACATCCGAATGACATATTAGATTGGGTATTAAATGAAGCACCGGAGTTAGATAACGAAGCTAGCGATCAATTTAAAGATGATTTAACAAATAGCGCAGCAAATATGATATTTGCTATTAGTTATCAAGCCTATAGCATGAAAGATGAGTCGCAACCTTTGTTTGATATTATTAAAAATCATAATGATAGCTATTTACGTTCAGAACAAGCTGTTATCGAAGGTCATCCTCTACATCCAGGTGCAAAATTAAGAAAAGGTATGGATTCAAGTGAAACATTTAAATATTCTCCTGAATTTGCACAACCCATTGATTTGAAAATTATTTTGATACACCATCAATTTAGTAAAGTACAATCATTAGATAAATCTTATAATGATACGATTAATCAACTTTTCCCTAATATGCATCAACAACTTCTGGATGAAATAAAACAATATGATGATATCAATATAGACGATTATCATGTCATGATAGTACATCCTTGGCAGTATGATGAAGTGCTCGATCGAGATTATAGTAAAGAACTAGATCAACATATGATCATTAAGACTCAATGTACATTACCATATTATGCTGGATTATCATTTAGAACATTAATGCCAAAAGCACCTAATGAAGACCCTCATATTAAGTTATCAACTAATGTGCATATTACTGGAGAGATTAGAACATTATCAGAGCAAACCACACATAATGGCCCATTAGTGACCCACATTTTAAATCAAATATTAGTTAATGATGCGACATTCAAACCATATGCATCATCGGTCATTGATGAAATTGCTGGTATCCATTTTTATAATGAAAACGACCTAGACCCTATACAAACTGAGCGTAGTGAACAATTAGGTACCTTATTTAGAACCAATATTAACACTCACCTCAAGGAAAATGGTTTAACATCAATGATTCCATCAAGTCTAGTTGCTCAATATCCATATCACTCTGAGCCACCAGTCGTTTCATTAATTAAGTTATACCAACGTCACAATGAATTCATTTCATACGATGAGGCTGCTTTAGCGTGGATGAAAGATTATAGTCATGCCCTATTAGGTTTAGTTGTACCGTTATTAACGAAGTACGGAATTGCACTTGAAGCGCATTTGCAAAATGCAATAGTACATTTTAATGAAGATGGTTCATTAAATCATTTATATGTGAGAGATTTTGAAGGATTGAGAATCGATCAAGCAAGATTAAATGACATGGGTTATGCTACAGACCAATTTCACGAGAAATCACGCATTTTGACAGAATCTAAAGTCTCTGTTTTCAATAAAGCTTTTTATTCAACAGTTCAAAATCATTTAGGCGAATTAATCTTAAACATTGTACAATCAGCTGATCAAGATAATTTAGAAGATTTAATTTGGGACGATATAGCGAACATCATACACCAAATTATAGATACAATGACCGACGTTTCTGATGAGAGAATCTCTGAAATTCAAAATGTAATGTTTGCTAAAACAATTGATTATAAATGCGTGACTACCATGCGCTTAGAAGATGAAGCACATGAATACACATATATTAAAGTAAATAATCCCTTACATTCTTAATACAAAATAGTATGATAAAAAAATCCGTGAGATACATATTTAAGTATCTCACGGATTCTTTATTATAAAACTAATTAACTAGATGGACAGATTATTGTAAACCTTGTCTTTCGTTATTGTTGTTGTTTTGGTTGTTATCTTTTTCATGTTTTTGTTGCCATTCTTTTTTAGTCATAACATCGTCAACTTGCATGTTAACTTCTACAACTTCTAAACCAGTGATATATTTCACTTGTTCTTTAACTAAGTCAGTTACTTTACGGAAGATTTTTGGTGCAGATTCACCATATTCTAAAATAACTTTTAAGTCGATAGCAGCTTGTTTTTCACCAACTTCAACAGAAACACCTGTTGTTACATTGTTACCACTTGAGAAAGCGTTAGTAAAGCTATCAGTGAAGCCGCCTTTCATATCTAAGATACCTTTAACTTCGCGAGCTGCAATACCAGCAATTTTTTCAACTACTTCATCAGAGAAAGTTAATTTGTTTTCAAATTGAGGTTGTTGGTTTTCTTGCTGTCGTTTTTCTTGTTCTTGTCTTTCTTTTTCGTTAACACCTGTTTGGTTATCATACGCTTGTTTTGCTTTATTGTTATCTACTGCCATTTTGCATTCTCCTTTTTAAATAAAATTATTATTATTTAATCTTTTTAAAACTTTAAATGAACATCTTAGAAATTAAAGTTAAATTAACTCCATCTATTTAGAAAATTCAAAAAGTCTTGTGTACGGTCTTTAATATACCCAATTCCTATTCCTATTAAACATAAAACAATAATTAAAATTGTTTTCCAGAAACCTAAAGTTAGGAATAATATAGCTATAAGTAAAAATGCTAAAAATCCGATAATTCTCCATTTGAAAGTTTTCAATATGTTAATAAGTTGTTGCGTAGAGTCTTGTCCATTTTGGTTATTATTATTAGCCATGATATCCCTCCCTTACAACACTCTTGGACCAGAGGTTTTCTGATCTTTGACGTTTACTTCTAATTTTCTTACTGGCATTTCAGTGAAGTGCTCAACATTTTGTTTGATATCTGCACGAATACTTTCTGTTAAAGATGTTGCTTGAACATTGTTTGGAACAAAGTAATCTGCCTTAATATCAATAAATGATTTTTTCTTCTTGTTGTACATTTTTGTAACAACATTAGGTTGTCTAACTTGATCATATTTAGCGATCGTATCATAAACTGTTTTCTCAACAGCTTTTCTTGATACATAGACATGACCATCGTCAAATTCTTTGTACAATCCAGGTTTTCTATACGTAGGTTTAAATATGCTTAGTACTAATATTAAACCAATTAATATTAGCAATCCTGCTAGACCAATCAATAGTGGTTGGAACCAATTGAATTGTAAGAAGTAGTCTTGGTATTGAGAAATACGGCTATCTTTAATATACATAAACAATAGGAAACCAACGATGACTACGATAAGTAGGCCAAGGATAAAGTTTTTAAGTCTTTTCACCTCGTATGACACCTCCTCAATTAGTATTATATTTTTTAGTATCACACAAAATGAGTACCCTATTATAAATAAATCAAAACCAATAATTTAAAATTTAATTATCAGTTTTTATATTTAATTAAGTACTACTTATATGGTTTATTCCCATTTAATTGTAATCGGAAACATTTATTTCAAAAAATCTAAAAACTTTTTTTATCTTTCGAACTTTTATATTCTAATATATCTAAAGCTCTTCCTTTCACTTATATATTTTTACTTGTTCTAGATTTTTATCCATCTAGTGATTTAAAAAACGGCCATATCATGTAGAAAAATTAAAAACCTGAGACGTGATGTCCCAGGTTTTGATAATATATTGTTATTTTGTAAATTAATCATTCTAGATCATACAACGTTTACTAAATAGTAGCATTGGTCTAATTAAATTAATGATTGCTCTATCTATAACTTATTTTTCCAAAGTTATTTTCTCACTAATAATTAAATGTTAATTACTAATTTACCTATCATGGTATGACTTTCCAATGTTTGGTGTGCCTTGTATAGATTGTCTACTGTCAATCCTTCAATCACTTTCGTAGTAGTTGGTTGATAGACACCTTGTTCTATTTTCATTGCAATATCTTTTAAGTAATCATGATGCTTATTCATATCGTTAGTTCGGTGAACAGGTCTTGCAAACATAAACTCATGAGAAAATGAAATACTTTTAGACTTAAGTAGATTTAAATCTTGTTTTTCATTAAAGGCTACTATTGTCGCAATATGTCCTCTTGGTTTAATTAAATCAATCATCGCTTCGTAATACATATCAGAATTGAAAGTACAAAATATATAATCCACTTCTTCAATACCTTGTTGCGTTAATTGTTGTTTTAAATCTTTTTTATGATTGATTACGATGTCTGCCCCCATGTCGTAACACCATTTCTCTGTTTCATCTCTGGATGCAGTAGTAATCACTTGTAAACCATAGTGACGTGCAATTTGTGTTGCAATACTACCTACACCACCAGCACCATTAATAATTAATATCGTTTTACCATTATTATCCATTGGATCATTTGAAATATTGAAACAATCAAACAGTGTTTCAGATGCTGTAAGTCCAGTTAACGGTAAACTCGCAGCTTGTTCATCTGTAATATTTTCAGGTGCATGTGCGACTAACTGTTCATCAATCAATTGATATTCAGCATTAGAACCGTGTTGACTGGGAGAACCTGAATAAAACACTCTATCTCCTACTTCAAACATAGACACGTTATTTCCAACTGCTTCAACTGTACCAACTGCATCAAATCCTAAAATTCTTGGCGCATGTGATACAGTCAATTGCCTTTGTTTAGTATCTACGGGATTTACACTAATACTCTTTACTTTCACTAAAATCTCTGTTCTATTTGGCTGCGGCAGGTCTATGTCATATGTTTTAAATTGATTTCCTTCATCTAAATTAAATGGTTGATCAAAACCTATTGCTTTCATGCTGCAATCACCTCAATTGATTTTAATTAAAACTGTCTGCCTCATCATCTAACATATACATTTTATTCAGGATCTGCTACTTTAATCACTTGCTTACCAAAATTGTCACCTGTAAAAAGATTTCTAAATGCTTCAGGTACTTTATCAAACCCATTCGCCACAGTTGTTTGCGTTTTTATTTTGTCTTCATGAACCCATTGCGCTAATACTTCACTCGCATTTTTAAAATCATTTGCAAATTCGGCTACCAAGAAACCTCTCATCATGGCTTGCTTTTTAACTAATGTGCCTTGTATTCTTGGACCAATGTCATCTTCCGGGTGGTTATATGAAGAAATAGCACCACACACTGGCACACGTGCAAAGCGATTAAGATGTTTAAATACTTCATCTGCAATAGTTCCACCAACATTTTCATAATATACATCCACACCATCTGGTAATGCTTGTGCTAAGTTCTCAGCAAAATACTTATCTTTGTAATCAATACCCGCATCAAATCCTAATGTATCCGTTAAATAATTTACTTTATCAGGACCACCAGCGATGCCTACCACACGACAACCTTTGATCTTAGCGATTTGACCTACCACTGAACCTACTGCGCCTGAAGCTGCTGAAACCACAACCGTTTCACCTTCTTGTGGGCGTCCAATATCTAATAAACCATGATAAGCTGTTTGACCTGGCATACCTAGTACGCTTAAATACAATTCAAGTGGTACTTCTGTAGAGGGTACTATATTAACTTTGTCACTAGTTACTGTATTATATTTTTTCCAAGGCAACATACCTGTAACGATATCGCCTTCTTGGAACCCATCCGCTTCTGAAGCAGTTACTTGAGCAACGATATGACTTACAATTGGTTTCCCTACTTCAAATGGTTGAACATAGGAATCTCCTTGTGACATTCTGCCTCTCATATAAGGATCAACTGAAATATATAATGTTTTTAATTGTATTTCACCATTTTGTGGATTTGTGATGTCTATTTCCTCGTATTTAAATGTATCATCCTGTGGCATGCCATCAGGATATTTATTAAAAATTATTTGTTCATTATTCATCGAATCATCCTTTTTTCAAAATATAGTTATTACCATAATACCTCAGTTCAAGATGTCGCAATCATTTTGTTCTAACTGTATAATATGAGTCAATAAATGAGATTAAGTTGGAGATGTATTAATCATGAAACTAAGTATTTTAGATTATGTCCCTATTTTCGAAAATAGAAATGCTACTGATGCACTGAATCATAGTGTCGAATTAGCACAACTGGCAGAAAAGCTAGGATATGAAAGATATTGGGTAGCAGAACATCACCAAGTTTTATCAGTAGCATCAAGTGCTCCAGAGATGATTATGATGACTCTGTTAGAACAAACGACTCATATACGTATTGGCAGTGGAGGTATCATGATTCCACACTATAGTCCTTATAAAGTAGCAGAACAGTTTAAAATTATGGAAGCACGACATCCTCAACGTGTTGATTTAGCTTTAGGTCGTTCTAAAAGCTATCCAAATGTTTTTGCAGCATTGAACGAAAATAAAACTCAACCACTACAATTCGAAACTCAATTAAACGATTTACAAAAATATTTTACTGAAGATGTTACTCAAGCACATCGATTTCAAACTTTAATTGCAACGCCACAAATCAATAATTATCCTGATATGTTTATCCTTGGAATGAGTGAACGAAGTGCGAAACTAGCAGGTAGAAAAGGCTTGCCATTTGTAATAGCACAGATGAGTCAAGCTTCACATCACCTTCAAGCGGCTATTAAAACATATAAATCTACTATATATCAGCACTATGGAGACCGAGTAAAACCATATGTCATATTAGCAACGTTTGTTGTTACTGCAGAACACCTAAACCAAACCAATCAATTACTAAATGCGTTTCATTTGTGGTTAATTAGGATTTTTTATGCTAATCAGCCTAAATCTTACCCTTCAATTGATACAGCTCTAAATCGTCAATGGACTGATAGAGAACTTAAGAAGAAGTCATCCAACGCAAACCGTGTGATTAGCGGTTCACCATATCAAGTAGCTACCCAGCTAAAGCAACTGAAGAAAGATTATCATGTTGACGAAATAATGATCTTGCCGCATGTATATGGAGAAGCTAATCGAAAAAGGCTATTAGAACTAGTAATGGAATATAGTAAATCATGAGAAATTATAAAAATAAAGGTACAATATCCAATTGAATACATTATCGAACCTTTCTACCTATAAATAGAAAGGTTCGATTTGTACGTATGGAAATTGTACCTTTTTCTTATTTAGACCAGAGGAATTCTATTATTTCGTTGGCTACTTTTCTATTTTCATGTAATTGACTATGCTGTGCTGACTTTCCACTATATTTAGATTCTTTATAACTACTCACCGAATCTCCTATTAAATATTTTAAAGATTGAGATGAAGCATTTGATACTCGTCCATCAGAATGTGTTCCATCTTTTAAGTCACCAAAAATATTTAATACTTTAATATCTTTGTTTTTATAATTTTCCTTAAGGGATAATAATGCTTTGTAATTATCAGTCATTTTACTTGGCTTACCATTTTGGTCAACCGTAATTTCATTTACTTTTTCGTTTAAATTTAAAACACCGTTGAAGGTCCCAGCAATGTTAACCTCTTTATTTAATTGAGGTAAATCTTTATCTGTACCATACATTTTCATAAAGTATGCAAATGATAAGTTACCCATTGAGTGACCTACAAAATTATATTTATCAATCTTATATTTGGATTTAAGATTTGCTAACACATTTTTGATATTTTTAGCGTTTTGTTCAGTGTCACCATTTTTATTATCTTCCATCTCTACTTTGATTATAGGATTTGAAGCATTGTCTTTAAGATTCCCCTTAAAATTGACATTTCCATCCTTTGATACCCTTGCTGTGATGACATTATTGGTTACACCTTGTTTGACAGCTTGATTTACCATATATTTTTCTGAGTTTTCACTACCACCATAACCATGTACGAATATTGTACCAATATGTGATTGTTTAAAACGTTCTTTATCTACTTTAGTTGCATGATGTTGACGTACGAATATCACTGATGCGACTATAATCAGTGCAATGATTAAAACACTAATCATTAGTAGCCATTTTGACTTCATAAAGTTACCTCTTTTTTCATATATTTCATTCAGTATATAGTATTTTTTCAAATTACGCACATAAAAAACAAGGTGCATCGTAATGATACACCTTGTAAAAATACTCTATTTAATTTCTCTTGTTTCAGCTAATTGTTTGTACCAATAAGCACTTTTCTTTGGATAACGTTCTTGTGTATCAAAATCTACATAGAATAATCCATATCGTTTTTCATAACCATTTGACCATGAGAACACATCCATTAATGACCATAAGAAATAACCTTTAACATTAGCACCATCAGCTATTGCATCAGAGATAACATTTAAATGTTGTTTAATATAATCAATACGTGCATCATCATGAACTGTTTTTTCAGATTCTATAAATTCATCTTTATAACCTAAACCATTTTCAGTGATATAGATTTTATGATAATTAGGATAGTCTTTGACAACACGCATAATTTGGTCATATAAACCTTGTGGGTAAATCATCCAATCCCAATCTGTTCTTGGTACATCGACATCAAACTCTCTTTGTCCGACACCTTTTAATTGATATTTTGATCCACCTTTATCACCAGTTGAGTTATGCGTAATTAGACATTCTCCATCGTAAGCTTTCATCCAATCACTCATATAGTAGTTAATACCTAGGAAGTCATTTAAATCTTTAGCTGCATCTAAAATTTGGTAATCTTCATCTGTGATATCTAACTTGCCACCATTCACAGAAAGTATATGTTGAACACCTTCCATTGTTTCTCGTGAATATTTACCTAAATATGTTGCATCTAAAATAAATTTATTATGAATGATATCTTCTAATTCTGCTGCTTTAACATCTTCTGGATTATTAGGATCTAAAGGATATTTAGTTGGTAATGCATGTACAACGCCAATTTCGCCGTTATATCCTCCATCTTTAAATAACTTCACTGCTTTGGCATGTGCCACCATCATGTTGTGATGAGATTGAAATACTTTTCCGAAGTCATATGTTATACCTGGAGGGAACTTACCAACTAAGTATTGACCATCTCCAATAGGACCAATTTCATTAAATGTTGTCCAGTATTTTACTTCAGGGAACTCTTTAAAGCAGAATTCTGCATAATCTACAAAATAGTCAATCGTTTTACGATTTAAAAAGTCACCATCTTTGTGAAGTACTTCAGGTGTATCGAAATGATGTAATGTAACAAATGGTTCTACATGACGCTTATGGCATTCGGCAAATAGTTTATGGTAATATTCAACACCTTTTGGATTTACTTCTCCATATCCATTAGGGAAAATTCTAGACCATGCGATAGATATACGAATACCATTTACACCAAATTTTTCACTTAATTCTAAATCCACTGGATAGCGATGATAAAAATCGCTTGCAGGTTCTGCAGTATACCAGTAATTTTCTTCTAGATAAGTATCCCATGCGACACGTCCTTTACCATCCGTTTGAGTTGCTCCTTCAGCTTGATATGCGGCAGTCGCTCCACCAAAAATAAAATCTTCAGGTAATTTTTTAGTCATTATGAAAAACGCTCCTATCTAATCTTCAAATTGTTTTTGTACAAATGCTAGTGCTGCTTGTCCATCACGCGTTAAATTAATATACTCAACACCTTGAGTTTTAACTAACTTGATACCTAATTTGTCAGTGTCTTGTTTGATATCTTCATAGTTTGAAGCCACTTGAGGGGCTAAAATAATTAACTGATAATCTTTCATAATATCCATATGTGCACCGTAGCCACCAGCTGCAGCTTTGACAGGAACATTAAATTCTTCAGCTGCTTTATTTAAAGCATTAGCTAATAATCCACTTGTTCCTCCACCTGCACATAGGACTAATACATTTGTTTGTTCTTTTATATTGTTTGTTAAGTCTGCTTTAGTTTCAGTACCTTTATTTGAATGTGATGCTAAAATAGCGTCTGCCTTTTTAGTATCGAAATTAGCTGCGACTTTATCTTGTAACTCGCTATTACTTTCCTTAATGCCGGCTTCTTCTTCTATAATTTCATTATCATAAACTTTTAAGAATGGATAATAGATAATGATATCAACAACGATTAATACTACTGCAAGAACAAATGATAACAATGCAAATTGCGTACCCATGACGATACCTAATGGTGCTGGCGTAGTCCATGGTAAGTTAACTGAGAAGCTATTCATTCCTAATACATCAACGAAGAATTTAAAGATCCATACGTTAACAATTGGTGTTAATACAAAAGGTATAAAGAATACTGGGTTTAAAACTAATGGGGCACCAAATAAGATAGGTTCATTTACACCAAAGAATGTTGGTACAACGGATGCTCTACCAATGGCTCTGTTACGTTTGGATTTAGCTACCCACATAAACATAAATGGAACAACTAAAGTAGCACCAGTACCACCCATTGTTACGATGAACATTTGTGTACCAGAAGTAATAACATTATTTGCATGTTCACCAGCTTGAATTAATTTAAAGTTAGCTTCAATATTCGCATATGTAATGGCCGCAATTGCAGGTTCTACGATAGAAGGACCATGGATACCTACAAACCAGAATAATGCAAAGGCACCAAAAATAATTGTGATTCCAATCCAACCATTAGCTGCTGTAAATAATGGTTCAAATACTTTAAGTACTGCTTCAGCAACATTCGTTTTAATAGTCGCTCTAATTGTTAAATCGATACCATATAAAATTAAAATAACTGCTGAAAATGGAAAAATATCTTTGAATACTTGTGAAATATTCGGTGGTACTTCTTTAGGCATTTTGATAGTAATATCACGTTTAATAAAGAAGTTATAAACAATGACAGTGATAAATGCTGAAATAAAGGCAGTTAATAACCCTTTAGTTCCTAAAAACGCATTTAAAAATCCGCCTTCTTTAGCAGGATCAGCTGCTAAGAATAAGAAACCACAGATTGACGCAAGCATTGTTGAAATAAAGTTGATTTGGTTAGTACTTTCAAGCTTACGGTTATATGAATCTGTAAGTGATTTAGCTGTTGTACCAGCTACGAGTAATGCTACAAGTCCCATTGTATAGTTATATGGTTTCATCAAGATGCCTTCCATCTCTTTATCCCATTTGAAACCAAATACGTTCGGTACAAAAGCGATTAGTAAAAATAAACTTGAGAATAATATGACAGGCATTGCTGAAATAAATCCATCACGAATAGCTCTTAAATAAATGTTTCTTGATAACTTTTCAAAAAATGGTTTTCCCTTCTCAATTTGAGCAATTAACTTTTTCATCAAGGTCTTCACCCTCTTTTATATAATTCTATTAAATGTGACATGACATCTTTTAATAAAATAGTAGTCATTAAATGGTCTTGACCATGCATCATTGTCACACTATATGCGATATCTTCTCCTTGAGCTTCTTTAGCTAAAAGACTAGTTTGAGCTTTGTGCGCATCTGCTATAAGACCTTTACCTTCTTCAATTAAAGCTTCAGCTTTGTCAAAATCTTTATTTTGTGCAGCTGTTAATGCTTCTAAAAATTTAGAACGTGCATCCCCTGCAAATGCTACAATTTCAAATCCAATTAATTGTACTTCTTCTCTATTCATGAGCGTTATACTCCCCTCAAATCAATATCATTTATTTCCAAGATGTTGCTGTTTTAGTAAGTACTTTGTTAAGATCGTCGATATTCTTAAATCCAGTCGTTCTTAACCACTCACGTGCTGCCGCTTCACCTTGCTCAATATATACTTGAACAGCCCCTGCCCAAGTAGCACGTCCACAAAGTACTCCATTAAATTTAGCACCTGCTTCATGCGCAAATTTTAATGTTTCTTGGAATAACTCTGCAGATACACCAGCACTTAAATAAATATATGGTAAATTTGTTGCAGCCTCTTGATCTCTGAAATGTTGTGCCGCTTCTTCTTTGGTATAAACAACCTCTCCATCTGCAAATCCTTCAACATACTTCATATTTACAGGTACTTCTACTTTTAATACATCAACGTTGAATCGAGGTTCTGAGAATAATTTCATAGCTTCGTTCACTTTTCTAGGTTTCACTTTTGCAAATTCAACACTGCCGTTATCCGCAATATTGTCATCATATGATAAAACTTCTAGGAAGAATGGAATATCTTCTGCTACACATTCTGAACCGATTCTTTCAATATAAGCTTGTTTTTGAATATTGATTTGTTCTTCATCATCAACGTCATAATATAATAAGAATTTAACTGCATCTGCACCTTGTTCTTTTAAGCGTTTTGCTGACCATTCAACTAAACAATCTGGTAAACGGCCTTTAGCATTTACGTCGTAACCAGTTTTTTCGTAAGCTAATAATAGACCACAGTTTTTATTTCTTGCTTCTGTTGCTGGTAAGCCATACTCTGGGTCAAGTAAGATAGATGAAGCGTATTGAGTTAATTCTTCTGCTACTAAAACTTTTAATTGTTCAATTTGTTCAACTGTTGGCTCACCAGTTTGATATTTAGCCATCATACGTTTTAAAGCACCACGTTGATCAAAAGCAAGTGCTGAAATAACACCTTGCTCATTACTTAATTGTGAAATTGCTGCCGTTTTATTTTGAGTTTTTACCATTATTTACACCTCTAATAATTCAATTTGATGATACAAATCATCATAATTATTTAAATTGACATATCCAGTACGTGATTCTTGAGCATTTAGCATACCTAATGTATTCGCCTTTTTAAGTAGTTGTTCATCACTCTCATGATTTAATAATGCAGCAGCGATGCCAGCCACTGTAGAGTCACCCGAACCAACTGGATTTAATACTTCAATAGATGGAATATTAACTTTGTAATATTGATTATGATGCTTAGCAAACATACCTTTAGCACCTAAAGACACGATAACCCATTCGATACCATTGAAAATTGGATTATTTAGTGCTTTCTTAAGTCCTTCAATACTCTCATCAACTGGTTGGTTTAAAAGTTGATATAGTTCATCTATGTTAGGTTTAATAACTGTTGGTTTAAAAGGCGAGTGTATAGATGTCATCAATGTGTCTCCAGAACTATCAAGTACGACTGGTAATTGATGTTCATGACATTTCTCAATAATCTTTGAATAAAAATCCTGATTTAATCCCTTTGGTAAGCTACCTGATATCGCTACGACGTCCATTTTTTTAATTAATGTATCAACATGATTTAAAAAATTAGAACCTTCTTCTTCACTTATTGTTGGACCTTGTTCTAAAATTTCTGTTTGCATTCCTTGATGTAGTACAGCAATACAATTTCTCGTTGTGTCATTAATTTTGAAAAATGAATGTTTTATTTGTGAATCGTCTAATTGATTTTCAATAAAATCACCTAATGGTCCACCTATTAAACCACTAGCAGTAACAGGTTCGCTTAATTGATTTAATACACGTGTCACATTAAGACCTTTACCGCCTGCTGTCTTATCGATATTTGAAACTCGATTAACTGTATCTAGATGAAACGCTTCAATTGCATATGAAATATCTACAGATGGATTTAATGTTAGTGTTAATATCATATGCGTCGTCCTTTAATCGTGATACTCGCCTTTGTCCCATTTTTCTAAAAATTCATCGAAGAAATGGGGATCTGCTTGATCTGCATTATGCGTTTCTAAATGTTTAATTTTTGCAATTAACTTTTCACTTTTTTCAGTTGGTTTATATTTAGCATCGATAAATGCTTCGATAATATCGCACATTAATAGTTCACCAATGATTTTCCCACCGAAACCAATAACATTTGCATTGAGTTCTTCTTTAGCGTATAGTGCTGATGTCATATCACGTACGAGTGCTGCTCTTACTCCAGGAACTTTGTTTACTGCATTATTTATTCCTACACCTGTTCCGCAAATACAAATACCTAAATCTGCATTCCCACTAGTGACTTGTTCTCCTACTTTTTTACCGAAGATTGGATAATGTGTTCGTGTAAAATCATAAGTACCAACGTCAATGACTTCATGACCTTTTGATTTTAAGAATTGTGAAACTTCCATTTTTGTATCAGTTACTATATGATCGCAACCTAAAGCTATCTTCATTTTTTATCCTCCTTTAATTAGCACATTTTATTAAGCATATCTACACGTATTTGATGACGTCCGCCATCATAGTGACCATTTACGAATCCCTTAACTACATTTTTAGCTAAAGTATCCCCAACAATTTCTGAACCCATAGTGATCATTTTTGAATTATTATGACCTCTTGTCATATAAGCAGATCTTTCATCTGATACTTCTGCTGCAATCATGCCTTTAATCTTTGTAGCAGTCATAAAGCTTCCTACACCAAAAGCATCGATAGCAATTCCTAAATTGTCATCGTTCTTTTGTACTTCCTTCGCTATGGCAAGTGTAGAATCAACAAAATCTAATTCTTTACCTTCTGTTACGTCTAAAATATCGAAATTGTTTTCGACTAGGTATGTTTTAATTAAATCTTTTAAACGTTTACCATCAACATCTGATCCAATAATGATTGTCATAAAAAATCTCCTTTTTGATTTATTAATTAAAAGCGGCTTTCAAAAATTAGAGAAAAGGCTTTCAAATCTTCATGTTTAAATTATAAACGTAATCAAACATTAATTCAACATAATGTGCCGTTATTTTGTTTGAATTCATAGTTTATTCAAACATTTATAATTAAATTGTGTGAATATCACACATTTCTGTTTGAAAATTCACTTGAAACTGTTGGATTGATGAACAAAATAAAAAACCTTGAATCGATTGATTCAAGGTTTTGTTAATTTTAATTTTATTCAACAACTTCAATATATGATTTAATTTGGTCTAACTTTTCAGAATCAGTTACGTCCATCACTACTGCTGTCAAATCATCTAAATGACAAAAAGATGTAAAGTCTTCTTTTCCAACTTTGGAATGGTCGATTAGCAAATACTTCTCTATCGAATGTTCTAAGGCTAGTTGTTGCGTATATGCCTCATCCATTGAAGATGTCATGACAGCTCCATTATTAACACCATTACTACTAAAAAACATTTTACTAAAATGTAGCTTTTCAAGTATGGTGTTAGCCATTTCACCTATAAACGCTTCGGTCAAATGTCGCATTTCTCCTCCTAATAAGTATACACGAAAATTAGTTGTTTGCTTCTCTAATAATATTTTGTATACAGGCAAGCAATTCGTAATGATGGTTAGGGAATGATGATTAATTTCTTCTGCTAAAATTTCTACAGTTGTTCCAGGACCTAAAAATAAAGTATCTCCATCTTCTATTAATGAAATAGCTTTTTTAGCAATATATCTTTTTTCTTCCATCTGACGTGTGTGCTTTTCTTTATGTGACATCTCTTTATATTGAAAAGTAGAATTACTACGTGCACCACCATGTATTTTCGTCAAAATGCCTTGATTTTCAAGTTCTACTAAATCTCTTCTTACAGTCATATCTGAAACATTTAATCCGTCTACTATTTCATTGGTTCTTACAGTTCCTTTTTTATTTACTAATTTTGCAATTGCATCTAATCGGTCGTGCTTATTCACTTTATTTTGCCTCCTTAATTAGGCTCTATAATGTATCATTGGTTGTAATATAATGATAATTAAACATACATATTACTCACAGTGTCTCTACTAATGTTTACTATGCTAGTTTTATGTAAATTCCATCTTATATTGACCCTTTATTAAATTACAGGCGTCTTCAATATCGATTGGTTTATTATTATAATATCATTGTAAAGTGTTTTTGTGATTGAGATAAAGTTAAAGTATAGATAAATTTTTATAAAAATGAGGTGTCTTTTTGAATAATAAAATTGAATCTTTAAAAAATATACTAGATCATTCTAGTAACATTGTATTTTTTACAGGTGCTGGCGTTTCGGTAGCAAGTGGTGTACCTGACTTTCGTTCTATGGGAGGGTTATTCGATGAAATATCTAAAGAAGGTTATTCACCAGAATACTTACTAAGTCGTGATTATTTGCAAGATGATCCAAAAGGCTTTATCAATTTTTGTCATAAAAGACTAATGTATATAGATAAATCTCCAAATATAGTTCATCGATGGATTGCTCAATTAGAAAATGACGAAAAGTCTTTAGGTGTCATCACACAAAATATCGATGGCTTCCATTCGGACGCAGGTAGTAAACATGTAGATGAGTTACATGGGTCACTAAACACTTTTTATTGTAATCAATGTCATCATCTATATTCTAAAAAGGACGTTATTGAAAGACAATTAAAGCAATGTGATATTTGTGGCGCTACAATTCGTCCTGACATCGTATTATACGGGGAAATGTTGGATCAAAATGTTATAATGCGTGCATTACAGAAAATTCAAAATGCAGACACATTAGTCGTACTAGGATCTTCTTTAGTCGTACAACCTGCTGCTGGTCTCATATCCAATTTCAAAGGTGACAATTTAATTATTATCAATAAAGATGATACACCTTATGATTCTCATGCTTCTTTGGTCATTAATGATGACATGGTAAATGTCGTTTCAGAATTAAATAAATAACACAAAAAAGCACTTCTCGAACTTTCGAGAAGTGCTTGTTCACTATGACAATTATGATAAATGATAGTTGATTGATTGAGAAATATACTCTGTAATATATGGATTCTCGTATTTTTTAAAATAATTGTTAAATCTTTCATCGCTTTGATATGTATCTGCTATTAAACAAAGCAATTGATTATCCATAAGTCCAATTTGATTCATAAAATCTTTCCACTCATACACAACATCATATGCATCCTCAATATCTAATTTATTTAAAGATAGCTTATTAAATTTTTGGAAAATCTCTTCAAACTTTTTCATTTTTTCTTCTTTAAATAGATTTTCATCGTTTGATTTGATGAATTCTTTATAAATATTTGTATGTCCATATTTTATTTTTGCTTCTTCCTGATATTGCTTAAAAGCTATATTATTCAATTCATCAATTTCTGTAATTGGAATATCTTTAATATACTGTTCAACTGCACTCTTTGTATTTTCTAAACTTTCTATTTTTCTATTTAAAATTTCTTTCTGCTTTTTCAATACCATTTTCAATTCGCTATCACTTTTATTGATAACTTTACTTATATCTTTAATACTCATATCCATGCTTTTTAATAATATTATTTTTTGTAACTTTACTAAATCTTTTTGAGAATATATTCTATGATTACTTTCATTCTTTTTAACTTTCAATAATGCAATTTCATCATAATAATGTAGTGTTCTTTTGGTTACCCTTGTTATTTTCATGATTTCTTTTAAACTATATTGGTATTCCAAAACGCTTCCACCTCTTTTAAAATTTCATCAGCTGGTTTGATTGTTGCTTTTTCAATACTACATTTTGTTTTTTCTAAATAATATTTTACTAAGTAATACCCACATGTATAACCAGCAGCGTATGGTATCCCCATTGGCTCGCCACCATATGATTTTGAAATTTCATCACCGTATAAATAAGGAGTTGATTCAAAAATATTATTAATAGACAAATTATTCTTTAAAAGATTTTTAATTAATTTCTGATTCTTATCCCACTCTATTGATGACACCCATGGACCTATATAGTCTTTACCATACATTGCTTCTACAAAATTTTCAGCTAAACCTTCCGCTACAATTAATTCTGCTAATGATCCACCATCCCAATCAACATATTGATATCTAATATTATGATTTATTTCATGAGCAATTGCACTTTTAACTCTACTTAAAGTATAACTATTAGGTACTAGTGATAGAATAATATATCCTGGTATTCCCCCATCCCCAACATAATTTTGATTTAGAAACATAGTAGGCTTTTTTTCATCGCCTAATAAAGCTGTAAATTTATATTCTTTTAATTCGGATTGAACATCAGACATTTCAAATTGATTAATTGCACTCTTAATTGAATGTTCACAATCATTCCAAAATTGGTTATCCATTTCTTTTATCTTATCTATATCATTTAATTTAATCTCACTAGGAATAATATGTGATTGGCCTAAATATGAAATTATATCAAAATTATTATGATCTTTCTTATCAATAGGTATTTGTTGTATTTGAAACTTCAATTCAAACTCTCTAAGTAAATTTTCTTTAAAGTATTTGTTTCTTTTTTCTTTTTCCATGTTAATAAGTTGTCTATATACTTCATCTGATCTAATTATTTTTATATTGTACATACAATTATTACCTCCCTATAAGTACAATAAGGGATAACGTTACGTTACTTTCAAGACATATTTATAATTAAAATCATCTCTATAAATAACACAAAAAAGCACTCCTCGAACTTTCGAGAAGTGCTTTTTGCTCTATTAATCGTAAACCAATTTGTTTGCGAACAAGTTCGCAACAACCTTGGCAATATTAACGTTTTGAGAATTGAGGTGAACGACGAGCTTTTTTAAGACCTGGTTTTTTACGTTCTTTCATACGTGGGTCACGTGTTAATAATCCAGCGCGTTTTAAAGAACCTCTGTATTCAGGATCTGCTTCTAATAATGCACGAGCGATTCCGTGACGGATAGCTTGTGCTTGTCCTGTGAATCCACCACCGTGAACGTTAACTAAAACGTCATAGTTACCTTTAGTTTCAGTAACATCGAATGGTTGGTTTAAGTCTAAGATTAATGATTCAAATGGTAAGTAGTCACGTACGTCACGGTTATTAACTTTGATGTTACCTTCACCTGGTACTAAACGTACACGTGCTACTGAGTTTTTACGACGGCCTGTGCCTCTATATTCAACTTGTGCCAATGTAATTTCCTCCTTCTAATTAACCACGTAACTCGTAGTTTTCTGGTTGTTGTGCAGCGTGTGGATGTTCAGCGCCACCATATACAAATAATTTTTTACCTTGTTTTTCGCCTAAACGACTACTTGGTAGCATACCTTTAATTGAAGTTTCAAGTAAACGTTCTGGGTTAGTTCTTCTTAATTCACCAGCAGAGATTGATTTTAAACCACCTGGGTGATTTGAGTGACGGTAATACATTTTGTCTTGTTCTTTATTACCAGTGAATTGGATTTTTGAAGCGTTGATAATGATTACATAATCACCTGTATCAACGTGTGGTGTATAAGTTACTTTATTTTTACCGCGTAAGATAGATGCTACTTCAGATGATAAACGACCTAATGTTTGGCCTTCAGCATCAATAACATACCATTTGCGCTCAATGTTTGATTCATTTGCCATAAATGTTTGACGCATAATAATTGTCCTCCTAAAAATAAATGCTTCGTTTTAGACTCTAGACAAACTTGATTAACCATAGTTACTTCCGTAATGTCTATATTCTATTTGGTTTGATTTAAAAATTGTTACGATTTAAAGCGTAGATTTCATTTATTTTGTTAACTGTTGTTCTATTTTGCTTATATATCTTGTAACACAATAAGATTCCGGGGCTTATCGTGGGGTGGATATAAAACAATACCGTTAATAATCTTATAATTTCATAGGCCTTTTGTCAATGCAATTCAATCATTTTGTAATGATTTTTTATAATGTATTTTAATTTTGTCTCCAAAGTCTTTAATTAATGCTTTATCTGATAAATAAACTTTTTCTAAATATAGCCCTTCAGATGGCGCAGTAAAAGGTATTTTATTTCTATTTTTCTCCTTTAGTAATTGTGGGATTTCTTCTGGAGATCTTTTACCTTTTCCTACTTCTATTAAAAATGCGACTAGTACACGAACCATATTATATAAAAAACCTGATCCAGTAACTATATAATCGAAGCCTTCGTCTGTTTTTACGATTTCACTTTGGTATAGGGTTCTCACCTTACTCTCTACTTCTGTTTTTTGTGAACAGAATCCAGTAAAGTCGTGAGTACCTATAAATAGTTTTGCAGCTTCATTCATCTGATTTAAGTCTAATGAATCTGCTATATAGGTTTTCATTCCACTTTGAAATGGATCTCGGTGCTTAGCTTGATAAACTTTATATCGATATCTTTTGCCGACACAATCATATCTACAATGAAAATCTTCATTGACGTGTTGAACAGATTTCACATATATATCATCTGGTAAAGCACTATTCATTGCATATTGCCATTTACTATTTTCAATTTGCAATTCTGTATCAAAATGAAAATATTGTTGGTACGCATGTACACCTCTATCAGTACGACTAGAAGGGTGTATACGTATATGGCGTTTGTGCATTCTTTTTAGTATTTTTTCAAATTGCTGTTGCACGGTTCTACCTTGTTGTTGAATTTGAAATCCTAAAAATTGGTTACCTTGATATTCTATTTCTACTAAAATACGCAATCATTTACACTCCCATAAATTTAATTAACAATAATACACCTAATATAGGAATTAATAGTAACAATATCAATGTATCTCTCAGACGCCACTGAAGTAGTCTGTAGCTCGTTCTTTCTGCATGTGCATCATATCCCCTTACTTCCATAGCAATCGCTAATTCCTCTGCTCTTTGAAAGGCTGAAATAAACAATGGAATCATCAATGGAATAAATGCTTTAATTCTTGTCACAACACTTCCAGAACTTATTTCAGAGCCTCTAGATTTTTGCGCTAAAATAATTTTATCCAGTTCATCCATCAGCGTTGGAATAAATCTTAATGCAATAGACATCATCATACTTAATTGATGAACTGGTAGTTTCAACCATTTCAATGGTGTTAATAATTTTTCAAACGCATCTGTCAAATCAATAGGACTCGTTGAAAGCGTCATTACAGTCGCTATCATAACAATGAATATTAAACGTAAGGAAATATAAACGCCTTCTAAAATACCATTACTTTCAATAGTGATAAAGTGCCAATGTAAAAGAACTGTACCACCTTTTGTAAAAAATAAGTGCATTAAAAATGTAAATATTAAAAAGACAAATATTGGTGTTAGTCCTTTAATTAAAAACATAAAATTAATTTTAGCCATTCTCACAATTAATAAAATCAATATAAACAACCATGCATATGTACCAAAGGAATGGCATAAAAATATAAAAATAATAAAAATAAATACAAATATCAGTTTTGATCTTGGATCTAAATGATGAATAAATGAATTGCTAGGAAGGTAGCGTCCAATTATTAATTTATTTTTCATTTTGCCACTCCTTGTACAACTCTACAAACTCTTCTTCTGTTAAAGCAGTGGTTGGTAATTTTGTATTATATTTCGTTTCAAAGTCATGTTGTAAACAAACAACATCAGGCATAGTGATATGCCATTGTTTAAGTGTTTCAGGGCGACTGAAAAGCGTTCTAGGATTTTCAATAGCCTTTACCTCACCTTTTTGCATAACAATGATTTCTTCAGCATATTTAGCAACATCATTCATATCATGAGTCACTAGTATAATTGTCTTCTGCTGCTCAGTTTGTAATTTTTTAAGTAAAGTCATAACTTGAAGTCTACTTTTAGGGTCTAGACCTGCAGTTGGTTCATCGACAACAATAATATCAGGATCCATGGCTAAAATAGAAACTAATGCTAATTTTCTCATTTGACCACCCGACATTTGAAACGGTGATAAAGACATGACATTTCTTGAAAAACCAAGCTCTAATAACATATCAAAAGCTGTGTCTTTCACCTTTTGTACATTCATATTGAAATTTTTCGGTCCAAATTCAATTTCTTTTTCTACAGTATCTTCAAAAAGTTGTGATTCTGGAAATTGGAAAACCATACCTACTTGTTTACGTATAGGTCTTAAAAATTTATCTTTCGTTTTTCTGTCTATACGCTTTTCATTAAATTCTATTGACCCATTTGTTGGCTTTAAAAGTGCATTGATATGTTGAATCAATGTTGATTTACCACTACCAGTTTGTCCAACAATCGCGTAATAATGTCCTTGTTCAAAAGTAAGTGAAATGTTGTTTATGGCTTTAAACTCATATGGTGTTTTAGGTTGATATATATAGCTCACATTATTCATATTTAGACTCATAATTGATCAACCAACCCTTCATATGTAACAAATGATGTACTTTCAAACAATAGTTGATTCATTTTCATAGCAAAAGGTAATTCGAGCCCTATTTTCATTAATTGATCAACATCATTATAGATTTCATTGGGTCTACCTTGTTTATAAATTCTTCCATGATTCATAACAATAATATTATCTGCACTCATTGTTTCAGATAAATCATGTGTAATAGAAATAATTGTAATTTGTTGTTCTTTTTGAACTTCTTTTACTAATTGTAATAAAGATGTTTTAGCTACAGGATCTAGCATTGATGTAGCTTCATCTAAGATAATGACAGATGGATTTAATGCTAAAACACTAGCAATAGCTACTCTTTGTTTTTGACCACCCGATAAAGAATGTGGTTCATATTCTGCTAAATCTAACATATCTACTTGTTTTAATGCTCTTGTTACTTTTTCCTGCATTTCGTGATAAGGTACTGAATGATTTTCCAGACCAAAGGCAACATCATACTTTACAATTGCACCTACAAATTGGTTATCTGGATTCTGAAAAACAATACCAATTTGCTTTCTTATTTGGGCTATATTGTCTTTATCAATTTTATGATTATTAAATAAAATTTGTCCTTCATCTGATTCTTCAATGCCTACCATTAGTTTAGTAACAGTAGACTTACCTGAACCGTTGTGACCAACTATACTCGTCCATTGGCCTCGAGGAATACGAAATGACACGTCATTTAAAGTGAAGGCAGAATCACTCTGGTATTTAAAAGATACATTTTTAAATTCTATAATATTTTCTTCTTCCTTCACTTTTATTCCCCCTTATTTTTAGTTACCTTAAACATTTTACATTATTTAATAACATATGTATACGTGTTCATTATGATTAAAAGCATTTTGTATTTCAATCTATGAAGTATAAAAAAAGCTGAAGATATAATTATCTCAGCTTAAAATAAAAAAGCGCGCACCCCATCAGTTTTGTTGAGTTCACGCTTTAATTTAATATTTAGTTTGATGGGGTACTCTGAGCTAGACAATGTCTGTATGTGGCAGACATTATCGTTGCACTCATTTGCTTTATATATAAGTAGTTAGTGTATTTATAATTAAATTATACTAATTCGATAATTACTGATTCAGCACCGTCACCACGACGAGGGCCTTCTTTAAGAATACGAGTATAACCACCTTGGCGGTCTGTATAACGTTCAGCGATTTCACCGAATAATTTTTGAAGAGCAGTTTGAGTTGTTTCATCTTCGTTTAAGATTTCAACATTTTGTAATGTTTTAGCTGCATTACGACGAGAAGCTAAATCTCCTTTTTTACCTAAAGTGATTAATTTCTCAACAACACTGCGAACTTCTTTTGCACGAGCTTCTGTAGTTTCAATACGCTCACTTACGATAAGTGAAGTAGCTAAGTTACGTAACATAGCTTTACGTTGATCAGAAGTACGACCTAATTTTCTGTAACCCATGAGTTAACCTCCTTTATCAATCTTCTTTTCTTAATCCTAATCCTAAATCTTCTAATTTATATTTTACTTCTTCAAGAGATTTACGACCTAAATTACGCACTTTCATCATGTCAGCTTCAGATTTATCAGCTAACTCTTGTACAGAATTGATTCCTGCGCGTTTCAAGCAGTTATAAGAACGTACAGATAAGTCTAATTCTTCAATAGACATTTCTAATACTTTTTCTTTTTGATCTTCCTCTTTTTCGATCATAATTTCAGCATTTTGCGCTTCATCAGTTAGACCTACAAAGATATTCAAGTGTTCAGTCATTATTTTTGCTGCTAATGATACTGATTCTTGAGGAGTGATTGAACCATTAGTCCAAACATCTAAAGTTAATTTATCAAAATCACTACTTTGACCTACACGCGTGTTTTCTACTGTATAGTTAACACGTTCTACAGGTGAATATAGTGAATCTACTGGAATTACACCAATTGGTAAATCACTAGTATTATTTGTTTCAGCTAATGCGTAACCTCTACCCTTATTAGCAACAAGACGAACTTTTAAATGTCCACCTTTAGAAACAGTAGCAATTTTAAGTTCAGGATTTAAAATCTCTACATCACTGTCGTGAGTAATATCACTTGCAGTAACTTCACCTTCATCCTTAACATCGATTTCTAAAGTTTTATCTTCTTCAGAATAGATTTTTAATGCTAGCTTTTTGATGTTCATAATAATAGTAGATACATCTTCAACAACATTATCTACTGCTGAGAATTCGTGTAACACGCCTTCAATTTCGATGTACTTAACTGCTGATCCTGGTAATGAAGATAGTAGGATACGACGTAAGGAGTTTCCTAGTGTAGTACCGTAGCCACGTTCTAGTGGTTCAACAACGAACTTACCGAATTTAGCATCTTCACTAATTTCAATTGTCTCAATTCTAGGTTTTTCGATTTCTATCATTTACAAATATCCTCCTTAAATACGTCGACTTGATTTATACTGTTTGCTCAGTGACCTGTAACAACACAACCATAAATTAGACGCGACGACGTTTTGGTGGACGACAACCATTATGTGGTACTGGAGTAACGTCTCTGATTGCTGTTACTTCAAGTCCTGCTGATTGTAATGCACGGATAGCTGATTCACGGCCTGGTCCAGGTCCTTTAACTGTTACTTCTACAGTTTTTAAACCATGTTCCATAGCTGTTTTAGAAGCTGTTTCAGACGCCATTTGCGCTGCGAATGGTGTTGATTTTTTAGATCCTTTGAATCCTAATGCACCAGCTGATGACCAAGATAATGCATTACCGAATTCGTCAGTAATCGTTACAATTGTATTATTGAATGTTGAACGGATGTGTGCAACACCACTTTCAATATTCTTTTTCACTTTACGTTTACGAGATACTTGTTTACGTGCCATTTATTATTTGCCTCCTTTACCGATTATTTTTTCTTGTTCGCTACAGTTTTAACTGGGCCTTTACGCGTACGAGCGTTGTTTTTAGTTTTTTGACCGCGAACTGGTAAGCCACGACGGTGACGAATACCACGGTATGATGAAATTTCCATTAAACGTTTAATGTTTAAGTTTTGCTCACGACGTAAGTCACCTTCTACTTTGTAGCTATCAACTACTTCACGGATGCGACCTAATTCATCGTCAGTTAAATCTTTTACGCGAGTGTCTGCTGATACGTTAGCTTCTTCAACGATTTTTTTCGCAGTAGAAGTACCGATACCATATACATAAGTTAAAGAAATAACAACGCGTTTTTCACGTGGAATATCCACTCCTGCAATACGTGCCATATACATTTACACCTCTCTTTTATTAACCTTGTCTTTGTTTGTGTTTTGGATTTTCACAAATTACCATTACTTTACCTTTACGTTTAATGACTTTACATTTTTCGCAAATTGGTTTTACTGATGGTCTTACTTTCATTTTAATACCTCCCTATATTATGGAGTGACGATTATTTATAACGATAAGTAATTCTACCGCGTGATAAATCATACGGAGACATCTCAACAGTTACTTTGTCGCCAGGTAGAATTCGAATGTAGTTCATTCTAATTTTTCCACTTACATGTGCTAAAATTTCATGACCATTATCTAATTCTACTTTAAACATTGCGTTTGGTAAAGTATCTAATACAGTACCTTCTAATTCAATAACATCTTGTTTAGCCATTGATTAACTTCCCCCTTTTTGCAATAGTAAGGTTATCGTCAATAGACAACTTCAACGATACGAATCTATTAGTGACTAGCTTTAATAAGTTTAACAAAAATTACGGGAATTAATTATCGTTATTTGTCACTCATATTAAATTGTATATTACAGTGTTAGTAAACATTCACATCAACATAGATCGTAAAAGTTGATCTATTGTAATTGGTCTAAGATATCAATGACATCAGTAGTAACCTCTTCAATATCTTTTGAACCATCAATATTTTTTAATACACCTTTATTATCATAGTATTCTAATATAGGTTTTGATTGTTTAACATTGACTTTCAAACGATTTGAAACAGTTTCCGGATTATCATCTTCACGTTGATATAATTTACCGCCATCAAGATCACAAATACCTTCAACTTTTGGAGGATTAAATACAAGATGATAAGTTGTACCACAATTCTCACAGATACGACGACCTGTAAGACGATTCATTAGTTCTTCCTCTGGAACTTCGATATTGATGACAGCATCAATATTTCTATCAAGTTCAGCCATAATTGAATTTAAAGCTTCTGCTTGATCGATTGTTCTAGGGAATCCATCTAATAAAAAACCTTTTTTTGCATCGTCTTCAGAAATTCTTTCTTTAACGATACCCACAGTAACTTCATCAGGGACTAATTCTCCACGATCCATGTACGATTTAGCTTCTTTACCTAAATCAGTTTCATCTTTAATCGCTTTTCTGAACATGTCACCAGTAGATATGTGTGGTATTGGGAATTTCTTAACAATTTCACTCGCTTGAGTTCCTTTACCTGCACCAGGTAAGCCCATTAAAATGATATTCATAAGTGCCCTCCTACAAATTATCTACCACCAAAGCCTTTATACTCTTTTTGATTTACTTGTGCTTCTAATGATTTCATAGTCTCAATAGCAACACCAATTACGATTAGTAAGCTTGTACCACCAATTTGAATTGATCTTGGTAATCCCATAAACTTAGTCGCTAAAATCGGTAAAATTGCAATGACAGCTAAGAAAATAGAGCCAACAAATGTTAAACGATAAAGCACTTTAGTAATATATTTTTTTGTTTGTTCACCAGGTCGAATTCCTGGGACATAACTACCTTGTTTTTTAAGGTTGTCAGCCATTTTTTCTGGATTAACTTGGACAAATGCATAAAAGTATGCAAATGCAATGATTAATACAATATAGATAACCATTCCTATGTTGCTTGATGGATTTGCTGTATCAGCTATTTGTTGTGCCCATTCAGCTTTAGGGAAAAATAGCGTCAACGTTCTTGGTAATAAGAAAAATGCCATCGCAAAGATAACAGGAATAACACCAGCTGAGTTAACTTTTAAAGGTAGATAAGTTGCTTGTGAACCTAATCGTTGAGCTGTTTGTTTCTTTGCATATTGGATAGGAATTTTACGTTTCGCTTCAAGTACAAATATTGCACCTACTGTTAACAGTACTAATGCAACAATGAGTGCTACTATTTTCAACCAAGCTAAAGACGTATCTTCTTGACCTACAAATGCTTGTTGGCCTGCTTGAATGATACTTGATGGTAACGTTGATAAAATACCTGCAAAGATGATAAGTGAAATACCATTACCAACACCAAACTGAGTGATTTGGTCACCAAGCCATATCAAGAATGCAGTTCCTGCTGTTAAAGTTAGTGCAATCAATAAATAACTATATACAGAATGACTCACAATTAAGCGACCACCATATAAGTTATTAAATTGGAACGACATACCTATTGACTGAATGAATGCTAATATAATAGCGAAATAACGTGTTACATTGTTGATTTTCCTTCTACCCACATCACCTTGTTTAGCCCATTCAGAGAACTTAGGAACAATATCCATCTGTAATAATTGCATTACGATAGATGCGGTAATGTATGGCATGATTCCCATAGCAAATATTGAAAAGTTCTTCAAGGCTCCACCACCGAAAGTATTAAGTAAATCAGTGACACCTTGAGAACCTTTTGCTGCTTGATCAAAAGCATTAGGATTTACTCCAGGAGCTGGAATATAAGTCCCAATTTTAAAGATCACTAACATTGCTAGAGTGAAGAAAATCTTGTTTCGAACCTCTTTAGTTTTAAAGAAGCTCACAAGCGTTTGAAACATTAGATCACCTCGTGTGC
>ERZ1023492.77-NODE-77-length-39029-cov-6.619823_pt1 | contig 39029 bp, 50 predicted proteins | sample MGYA00380541_ERZ1023492 | MGnify/ENA primary metagenome ERZ1023492 (study PRJEB33173, sample SAMEA4830351) | metagenome | study: EMG produced TPA metagenomics assembly of the PRJEB25223 data set...
TTTCAATAGAAATTGTCTTTTTTTCACTTATCCAAGAACTTTATGTCCCGGACTCGTTTTTATTTTTAGATAATATGATTTTTCATATTGTTATAATCTTTCGAAAGTTAAGTTATCTTTATATTTCTGTTTTCTTCCATTTTCTAATTTTAGTTCTAAATGACTTAAATGGTGCTACGGTGTTAATGTGAATCCATTTCCAAACTGGCCATTTGGAAGGCGTTGATGAAGCCCATTGCCTTTTTCCACTCTCAAATAATGTTTCATTATCTAAACTTTTAATTAACTCAATAATGCTATCTACTTCCTTATTGAACTGATTAATAAGTTGTTCTAATGTGTAGTTTGAGTAAGTTTTATAAAATTCTTGATATAATCCTCCTAAATTATTCCACTTATAGTCAGTACTGGGAGTTACAACTGGTATATTATTTTTATTATCATTCTCCCACGATTGAATTAAATTTAACCATCCAAGCTGGTATGCGATCATCTGTGCAGGTGTTCTATTGACACCAATTTTATATACATCCTTATCTGATTCTGATACATCACTAAATTCATTAATAAAAAGTTCAGCCCTCTTACTAATTTCAAATATTAAATCATCTTTATTTGAATAAGTCTGCATGTTATCACCGCCTAGCATTTATATATTTATTATATATTGTAATGCACATTTACTCAGTTTAAATAAACATTTATATTAAGATTTCCCATTAAAAAAGACGCTTTTCGAATGTGATTATTTTTCGAAAAGCGTCTAAATTAATTAATTTAGTTAAGTTTGTATGACTTACATCATGCCTGGCATTAAGTACACCTAAAAATACTATAAAATAACTCTTAACAATCCCTATTTAAAGCCGTTTCCGTAATTTTATTATACCATATTTTTTAGTTTTTCCAATCCGTTATGTCATAATTATGTCATGACATAAACTCTAAGTAAAAGATGTCGCTGCCCTTAACTACCACAGTTGTTTTACCAACAAATACATAATTTGCACCGTCAGAAACTATTAAATCATATGTATGTTATCTACTTTAACATTTGTTACTCTTTCAGAATGTGGATATGCATATTTAACTTCTTTAGTATCAATATATCCTTTTTAAGGTGTACCGATCAATGAAAGATTGTTATGTATATTTTGTCTTGGACTAACTGACTTATATCTGATGTTAGTTAAAAGTTTTCATCATTCTTTAAATTGTAAATATTTATCTATATTTGAATAATTTAGTTATATGCATTCACTATACTAAACCTTTTGTGATTAAGTTATCCGTCTTTGCATTTCTCAATGCAACACAGAGCTTCTATCAGCGTCTTAAAATAATTAATAACTTAATATTTTATATACGTTATACATTTTAAATTAGTAAAATGATAGAATTATTTATATATTCGATATGGCAAATACGTTATTCAGTTTGAGCCATTGAGAGTTTTTAAATTGCATAGAGTGGATTAGTGTTATGGTAATTGTTTAATTAAAATATTTAATCAGAAAGGATTTGATTCTATGTTTGAAAACATTCTTGCTTCTATTGGAATAAACTCTGTGAAGGTTGAAACTTTAGTAAAAAACAAAAGTATTCATAGTAATGATACTTTGGAAGGAATTGTAAGAATAGAGGGTGGTAGTTCTGCTCAAACTATTAACAAAATTTCATTAACTTTAGTAGAAAGATATGAAAATCCTGATAAAAATAGTCAATTTCCTGTTTTAGAAAATGAATTACAAACATTTACATTACACACAAATGTTGAATTAAAAGAACACCAAACAATAACAGAAGAATTCAAATTTAATATTTATGAATATGAATTTAAAAGCGAACCAAAACATTTAATATTAAAAACACATGCATATGTAGGTTATTCAGTTGATGCTTATGATGAAGATAAAATTGTTTTCAAATAAGAAATTGATGTTTTTATAAAATCTTATTATTAAAAACAAACCAAAGGGGATATATATTATGAAAAAATTCTTAGCATTAATTTTCGCAAGCACATTAATTTTAGGAGCATGTGGCACTAAAGATGTAGAAGAGAGCGCAAAGAAAAGGAAAGATCCTAAAACTGAAGTAGATGATAAAGGTAGAGTTAAGGGAGAAAAGATTGAAAAAGAGCTAAAATAACATTTACACAAATTAATTATTTTACTATACCAATGGTGGGATAAAAGAGAAATGAAAATTCAGAAGTAGAAACAGAACCAGAAGCAACAAATGCTTCTAATCAACATAGTCAACACACTAGTAATATAAGTTTGAACTATAACGATTTAAATGACGTTCCAAAGAAGAAGCTCAAAAATATGATTATTCCACTCGGTATGGTAAATATGTTATTCAGTTTGAACCGTTACGAGTGTTTGAATATAAAAATATTAAATAAAGGGAGAAATTTAGAATGAAAAGGGTTTTGTTTTTAATTTTCTCAAGTTTATTAATATTAGGCGCATGTGGACAAGTCGGGGATAACTCGATTAAAAATGATAATAAGAAGTCAAACGCTCCGAAGAGAAATAAGGACTCAGATGCTAAATCAGAAAATCAATCTAGTAAAAAACAAAGCCGTACGTATACCGCTCAACAATATAACGCGTTAGTAGATGATTATAATACTATGATAAACAAACCAGAAAGTAAATCAAAAGTATCAAATAGTGTTTCTCAGTCTAAATATAACACTTTGCTTAAAGAATATAACGCACTTGTTGATGAAGCGTATGAAGAAAACGGATATTAATATTTCATTGCGAGTATTTAGGTTATATAAGGTGTATTAAATTTATCTATTTTAAGGAGACAATGGATGATAATTTTAAATTGCAAAATAAAATTAAATGAAATTGTTTACGAAGTTAAAACGAATAAAAATAATTGCTTCACCTATTCTTTACCTAAAGATATCACATCTTATAAAGTAAGAAAGGTGCTTAAAATTATTGAGAGCAAAGTAGATGAAGACGAAGATTAATATTCCAGGGTAGCAGGTTTACCCTTATTCATTACGGTAATACGCTATTACGTTTGAGTCTTTACGAGTGTTTGAATATAAAGATATATGAATAAGGAGGTGTAACAATGTCAAAAGATAATAACAATAATCAAAACATTCCAAATAATAAAGAACCCGGTCATCGTGGTGGAGGACCAGGTGGGGAAAAAAGAAGTAATGAACCAGTTAGAAAAAATCATCGCAACCGTACTACTGATTTTAAAGAACCAAACGAAACTACTATGGATTCATTATTTGGCAAAAACTTTGAAAAACATGATTAATTTTCTAAGCTATAAATTTTATAATAGTCATCTGTATTTTTAGGTTGATAATAGTATTTCTTCAACACTTTATCATCATTCTGTATTACTGGTGTAGGTTTAATAGAGAAAATAGAATCTAATTCATTAGTTATTTCATGCTTTAACAATATTCCTTGATAAATAGGCTCGTTATTATTGTCTTTATATTTTTCTATATAAAACATGTCTGAAGTTTGCAAAATTGTGTCTATAGCATGCTTATCACTTAATGGATTCAAATTATGATTAGTTCTTGTTTTGTTCATTGATTTTCTAAAGAATAAAATGAATTTAGGATAAATATATTTATTTAATAACCAAATGATTAAAATCATTGCAATTAAAGAAAAGAAAGCCTTACAGAAAATGTTAACTATCAGAGAATCGAGTATTCGAAAAGTTAATAAAAAGATTCCAATGCTTATTAATGAAAACATTATCGAAAACATTTTTTTAATTTCTTCTTTTTCAGTATCAAATAATGATAAATAGTCTAAATAAATATAAGTAAAAAGTCCTGCAACACCTGAACTACAAAGTAGTAATAACAATTCCACCCTATCACCTACCTTTTCTTGTATTATATCATATTATAATAGTTTTAATTAATTCCATAACTTTTTTCTATACTTAATAATTAGGGAGTGTAAAATAATGAAAAAGTTTTTAGTTTTAATTTTTAGCAGTGCTTTAATTCTAGGCGCTTGTGGTAACGATGACACATCTAACAACGATTCTGATTCTAAATCAGAAAATAAAACCGAAAAGAAATCAGAAGATAAAAAAGAAAGTAAGTCTAAAGAAGAAAAGAATTCTCAAGAGAATGAAAATAACAATTCTACTGAAGAACAAAATACACAAGAAACTGCAACAAATGAACAACAACCTGCAACTCAAGAGCAACAACAAACACAACAAGCTAATAACAATCAACAAAACGAACAAAGATACGATTATGACAATAATGGTGTTTATAGAACACCTGAAGAACAAAAGGCTCATGAAGATTGGGTTAATGGGCAAATAGAATGGAATAAGCAACAAGAAGCTAAAGAACAAAAACTCCAAGATGAATATTTCGATTTAAGCGATAAAATGTATGAAGATGGAGTTAGCGAATCTGAATATAACTCTATGGAAAAAAGACAAGAAGAAATATTAGATGAAGTAGAACCAATTAATTAATTAATTTTTAGGGTAGTCCTACCTACCCTTATTATTTTTAACTTTCTAATTGTAAAAAAACGCCACTCAATGAGTGACGTTTAAGATGAGATATTTAACTTGTCCGTGTGCTAACTGTTTAAATTATTATTAATATTTAATAATTTTCCCATTCTATGTTAGTAATTCTTATTCTTTTAGTACGATTATAAATACTAGAATTATTAATTTGATACATAGTTGCTGGAATATAGTATGTATTTGAATGGTCCCTTTTAAGACCTATAAGCATATTTATATTTCTAAAGTAATCAATAAAAACGATGGATAACTTTTGGGGATTTTTACTATTTTCTTTCGGAATTACACATAATTTTATCTAAAAAGCATTCATGTAAAAAATTATAATTTAATAATCTATTTCGTATTTCTCCAAAGTTATGATGTTCTTTAATTTTATCGATTGTCAATTTACCTTCTAAGATGTTTTGTAGAGTCTTTGTAGCATTATTATTCTTATTTTGAACTTTGTGAAATCCTAATAAATGATGAATATCTCTTTTATTAAATCGAACTTCAATTTTTTCTAATTTACTATATGTAGTTGTGATTATCAATTTTTGTTTTGTAAAATTTTCTATGTAATCTGAAAGCAGCATTTGTAAATCAATATCATTTATACTTTGTATTTTATAATATTTATTCATTTAACAAATGCTCTCCTTATATGTTTATTTATAAAAAAATAGTCCCACAATATGTAGGACTTATGTAACGAGTGGGGGGCAAAAAGGGTATCAATTGCCGGGATTAGTGTTAGGTTATAAGGCCACCTAACAGGCTATATAGTCCACTCCAACTATATACGTTAGATATGTGATCACAGAAGAAAGAACGAGTTCGAGAGTTGACTTTCTTCATCATCAACTATAATACCTTTTTTTAACTTTTGTAAATATATTTAATGATTTTGTATATAATTTTAATATTCTTCTAATTATATTATTCATTAATAACACTAGATTAATCAATAAAACGTCTTTGTAGTTCAATTAATTTTATTATTTTTTTGTATTCTTTGTTAGAAAACCCTTAATAATAAATATTATTAAGTTCTATAATCATATAATTCTCAAATTTAAAAGTACTACTTTATACATACATAAGTTCTATTCAAAAGTTTTTAAATTAGGTTTATATTACATTAATTATAAAGATTATTTATATATTCAATAAGCTCACTTGAATTTTTATATTTTAACTTCTTACCTATTTTTTTTATTTTTCTTTCTTTAAGTAAAAATTTCAAATAATAAAAAAGCATACGATAATTACGTTTATCAAAATTTACTATATCTATATGTTCCTTAGTATTTGAAGTTTCTAATAAAAAAATACATTCCTTATCATTATAATATTGAAAATTCACTACTGCATTCTCGCCAATATTTGTATAATTTTTTCTAATTAAATTAAGAATATATTTTTGGATAGATACATAAAAATATGTTAATTTTCGAACTTGTTCTATATATTCTTTTGTTTCTTTATTAACTAATGATGAAACATTTGTTCCATACAAACCTTTTCTTTCTATTGTATTCATAAAGTTATTGTAAAAAATCATTTGTCTTCTTAAATCTTCAAGACTTTTGTAGAAATCTCGTTTGTATTGCTTGAAATAAAAAAGTGTGAAATATGTAAATATACCCATATAATTAAAGGATGAAATATTTTGAATTAGTTCACTAAATTCTTCTAAATATACAAAATTATTTTCTATATTTTTTTCTAAATTTTGTATTTCAAGTTGTTCTTTTTGCATCTTCCTAGCATTATCTGAAGAAACCTTAGCCCCTAAATAAGCCCCAAGAAAAGTAGCAAATAAACTAAAAAATGATATACAGATAGTTAATTTATCTTTAACATCAACATTTTTTAGTTCGAATATTTTGTAACAAAAAGCTATAATTATTCCTGTTATTAAAGTTATTATAAACCCTTTTAAAAGTTTCATTATCTAACTTAACTCCGTTTTTTAATTAATTTTATAATAAATTGAATAATCTGTATACAACTCTAATTATTATGAAATATTACTTCTAATTCAAAAAAAGTGTAATTTTAAATAAAATTTGATTATATTCCCATAAGGGTAATTCACTTATTTAAGGTATGGACAAAACGCATACCTCCTTTAAACCACATTACTAAATAGACAAGCTGGTTAATGTTCAATATTAATTTAGGACTCCACCTGTGTATTAACGTGTCTAAATTGGAAATGTACCTATGTATCGAAGCGGTTGCTGTATTCACTTACCTAACGTCGTAAGTTGCGACACATGAGATAACATTTGTTCACTCATCTATGGAGTATCTTTTTTATTTAAAACCACTTCCCTATTATAAGGTACTGGTTACAAGCGTACTTTTAAGTCCGTTTGTAACTTTATGAAATATAAAGTTTTGACAAGTTATAAATAAAAAAACTGCACCCAAAGGATACAGTCAGTTTATTAAAGGATACTCGATTTTGAGTAGTAAGTTTAGTAGCTGCGTTCATTATCTTATAAACGGCTCTAAATGTAAATAGAAAACGCTTACTTTTATGTTTGTGAAAAATTATACGTCATATTTACATTTCTTTTTCAACTCTGTATTATTTCTATATAGTATCAAGACAAGAAAAAACTCGTTTCAAAAAACAGAAAGAAGTGAAAACTATAAATATTATTTGCAATGAACAAGTACAACAATATCTTTACGAACATGGAGCTGAATTATTAGGGTCAATTGTAACTACACTAGCTTTTATATTCACGTTTACAAAAATGCTTATAGATAATAATAAAGATAAAAAGACAGAAGAAATAAGAAATCAAAAAACATTAAAAATGTTAGATTTAATTAGTGAAAAACATATAGAAAATATAAAAAATATAAGAGAAAAACTAGAGAATGCAAAAACAGGTATACACATAATGATAGGAACAAATGATAACAAGCCAACCTATCAAATAGATTTAGAAAACGTAGACAGTACCAACAGTATGCACAGAAAAAAAGTTTATAATACATACTCAAGCGATATATATACAGTTTTAAACAGTTTCAAAATAATAAAAGAAAATAATACAGAAAAAATATTAGAAGAGTATAAAGACGAATTAACAACAGTACTAAGTAATCAACACATAAATTTAAACTTAGATTCTTTAAATAAAATTAATAATAAAATAAATACTTTAACTAGCTCATTAAATAAGGTGAAACAAATGGATGAGCTTATCAATATAATAGAAATCTCAGCAGATGAAGAAGTAAACGATCCTAGCTACATAAAACCAAAAGAAACGAAAGAAACGAAAAAAAAAGAAAAAGATAGAAAAGCATGGTATGCACAAGAAAAAGAAAAAAAACTAAAAAAATTAGAAGACATAAAAAAAGAATTAAAAAAATCTGAACAGTTCTTAACATAAAATTTATTGCTTTATTCCAATTGCTTTATTGACGTTGAGCCTCGGAACCCTTAACAATCCCAAAACTTGTCGAATGGTCGGCTTAATAGCTCACGCTATGCCGCCATTCGTCTGCAAGTTTAGTTAAGGGTTCTTCTCAACATCAATAAATTTTCTCGGCATAAATGCGTGTCTAATCTTTTTTAGAACGACTAATCAAAAAATAATCTAAAAAATCACAAACCAAAATAAAAAAATAAAAAAGCCTAAATACTCTCTCGATTTGTGAGAAAGTATTTAGACTTTTTGAATTAATAAATTTCTTACTTCTTATGTTTATTTAACAATTAGTACTGGGACAGAACTTCTTTTAGCAACCTTATGTGTAACATCTCCTAAAACATGTTTAATATTCAAATCGACTCTATGATTACTCATAATTACTAAATCAAATTCACCATTATTTATATCTCCAGAAGTAATTTTTTCTAAGATTGTATCTTTAATATGCCCAAAATCTACATCTATTTTATATTGAATATCTCTTTTTTCTAATTCACGTAAAAATGGAGTGAGTTTTTTTTCTTTTTCTCTAATAATATCTTTTTTATGCTTATTATAATATTTGACACTAATTGCAAGATCATTTTCTGTTACAACGTGATAAATTACAACAACTGAATCTTCATCGGTGACTTTTTCTAAACAGTCAGGGATAGCACTAAAATCATTTTCGAAATCATAAGGTAATAATATATTTTTGAACATCTACACCAGCCTCCTATTACTTATATATATACCCTAAATATATATACTTATTCTGGTTCTGTTGCAAAGTAAAAAATATAGCTAACCACTATTTGAAATTTTAAGATACTTTTTCAGAGCATTTAGGGGATTTCATATATATTTTATTTACAGTCTATTAAAACGCAAATATGAGATAAATTTAAAAATTAGAAAAAACAAACATTTACTTTAATACTAACAAATTAAACTCTTATTTAATACTAAATACAGAATAAAGAGTACTATAAAATACCAATGCCTTAATTATTTATTAATGAAAATAAGCTCTTGCTTTTCTATGCTCAATAATTTTTGGTCACAAAAAAAGTCTAATCAAATAAGCTGCTACTCAAAAGGATAGACGGACTACCCGTAATATTACACAAAAAAGAACAAACGAATTAACACCTGGCCACAGATTATCTCACCTCACAAAGTATTGCCTAGTCTTAATTATAAGCTATAAATAATCATGAAGTTACTAATACTCAATTAAATGTCCGCTTTTTACATATTTAAGCTATTGCTAAAACTTCCTAAAATATAAGGTTTTGACATGTTGTAAATAAAAAAGATCGCATCCAATGAATGCTTCACGTTGTTTGAGTTGACGTTTTAAATCTTCTAATTCTTTTCGTGTCATATCTGAAGGTTTCTTAACTTCTCCGTTGCTTAGTTCTTGAGGTTCTTTTCTTATGTCGTTAGGTAAAGTTGCTAATTCATACATGACAGTCAAACCTAGATTTTTCCCCGGGGAAATTTCAGAGAATTCTTCGCTAACTTTAATAAATTTACTTGCTTGCGATTTATTCAAATTAACTTTTTCAAGCCATTTACCAAATTCTCCATGTGCGATACATTTAAATGATAACTTTCTTCAATTTGCATCTCTATAGATCTAATTTTACGATTTATGATTAGTGGATTGTACTTTAGCAACAACTCATACTCTGAAATTTTTTGTTCTTCTATATAATACAATATTGATTTATTTTGTTTTAATATCATGGTCAGCCTCCCTGATTTTAAAATAGAGGGAAGACGTTGACAATAAAGTCAACGCCTTTAAATACTATTTTTTGCTTGGTGCTAAATTTGGGTAATTAATCATCTTTTTACCTAATGTTTTTTTCTGCAATAAACCAGTTGCTTTTTGCCACATAAAATCGCTATAGAATTTTTTTGCATCATAGTACTTGGATTCGCCTTCTATAATTGGTTTAGCAACATCATTTAACGATTGTTGATTGATTATTTCACCGATATAATTATTATTGCTTTCAATTTTAGCTTTAAGCTCATTGATTTGTTGGTTGATACTTTCATTTTCTTTCTTAACTGATTTAATCACCTTATTAGCATTATCTGTCTCACTATGTGTTACTTTTTGTAATTGATCTAGTGATTTAATATTACTCGGTAAATTGACTACAATTTGACCATTAACATTTGGATTAGTAGCTTTTTCTCGTCTTAAATTATCTATCTCATTTAAAATTAATTCATATTCTTGTGTACTCAAGTTGCCTTCTTCTAATTTGTTGTATAATACATTAATACTATCTTGATATGAGCCATTATTAGCAATATGTTTACTTTGCTTCAACATATCTTTTATTACTTCTAAATGCGTTGGAAAAATTTCATTAACCGTTGGTTTTGAGTTTGTTTTACTTCCCATAATATCTCTCCTTATTCTTTTTAAGTAAATTTTTAATTTTATTTACTGCACTATGTTCTTTTTGATAATCCATTAGTTCGTTAACCCAATTCTCAACTACACTTAATTCTCTAAGTACACTAGTAAGTTGTCGATTCTTCGCTTTATCAATGAAATTCTGTTGTTTCACACCATCAATTTCTTCACGAATTTCTTTTATCTTACTTTTTATATGGTTCCATTCAAACATATTGATATTACTCACTACACGACCTCCTTTGTTTTATTTAGATTTATCTTGTTAACTAAATTGATAAAGTCAGCGCAAGATATGTTGCTTTTATGCAGGGGTAGGGGTTATACGTAGAACAAATTGAAAAGTTGCGAAGTCGAACCCACCCGCCGTTCTCCCGTTTGGTCAAAAATGGTTAAATAGTTTCGACCGTGGGGTGTTATAATCCCCGCAATATTTACTTCTGTTTCATATCAAGATAATGTTTATAACTAATTCCTTTAACGACTTTTTCAGATATCTCACAATATAATAAATAACGTGCTATCAGTTTACTGTATCCCATAACGCAACATCTCCTAATGTAATAGTGTATTCATCGTCTCACTTAGCTTCAGTGTCACAGGCAACCAACGAGCATCTGAATAATCAAATGGATTTGTCATAACAGGCAGATTTAGATACATACCATGTCTTACATAAGTCGTTACATCTGTGCGTTCTAGCTCAAGTTGTTTAGATGATAGTAAGCTACCTACTATATTAATGACTTCCATACTCCATCCATGCCACAACACAATGTTCTCATTGTCTACATGTACAAATGTAAAATCACCTTGATAACCAATATGCAATGACTCAAACAATTCTTCTAAATCAATAAAGGATACTAGGGTATGGTATTTAATAAAGTTAATAATATATACATTCAGTTCATCTTTAGTCATTACATTCTCCTTTATGCTTTAATCTTATTCACATTACGCTTAACATGTTTAATAGGTGCAACATATCCCTTATCACGATCTATAGGTCTCATACGATTACCATCACGATACTGATACCAGTATTGTTCCCTATCACACATTACATTCAATTCATTAATAAGGAAGTCTATTGTCTGCATGTCTGCTCTTAAGAAGATAGTCATATGCCCCACGCTCGTATAATTAAGCTTAAGGTTATAACCTCTTAACCATAAAGACAGTAGCTCCATATTCAATTTAGATTGTAGGTGTGCTTGACCTTCACTCGATAAACACCAATCACATGTGATGAAGTCTACTTCTAAATAGTGATACTTGCTATTTGTTTTATAGGTGTGACATATAGGTTTATTAGCCTTGAGATTTTGTTTGTTTAATTGGAATGTTTGAGTCAGTCTCTTGTATATCATATTCATCATCCTTTTTTTCTTTTAATATATGTTAGATAGTTCTTCACTCTTGCTATTACCAATTCAAAATTGCCTTGTGTTATTAATTTATAACTTGTCCGTTGATTAGTATTAGGCACATAACTTTCTCGCCAAGCTACCCATTGACCTTTAATAAATTCAACATAAACATCTGATATATGACTGATTGAACGGAAATAAATTTCATTTGATACACCTACAATTAAGCCAATTCTTTTAGCCTGTTCATCTAAATTATATTCTTCTTTAATGGCTTGCACTTCTAACTGTCGCCTCCCACTGTCTTTCAGTTATTACATCACCATTTTTATTATCTCCAATTAATATACGTAATGGCTCAATATCTACGTTACATTGTCTTGCGTAACTTACTGCTTTATATAAATCGTCATTTCTATATTCACTTTGCCCGTCTATAATACGTTGGTATGCACGTTTACCTTCTCCCCCTTTGCCACCTTTCACATGAGCAAAATTCTGATTAGGTAACATATTTTTTATTGAATATGGCTCTAACGTTTGCTGTGTATAATTACCTTGTTTAGAAAAAATTCTATTTTCAAATTCTCCTTGATACATCTTTGGTTTAATGCCATTATGTTTGTACTTTCCTTTATCCGTTCGACTACCTGCAAGCACAAAGTAACTGTTATTGTGTGCTTTAATATCTACACCAGGCAAATATCCGATTTTCTGACCATAATTAATACCAGTACGTTTATAAAAAATTATATGCTTTCCACCACTTGCTGTGGTTTGTACTAATGTATTCTGTGCATTAGATACAATTTCATCATAGTAAGATATATCTTTGATACTTTTAAAACCATTTTTACCGTCTGTATGATCTATATCTATATCAATACACCATACATTACGAGTAAGAACGCCTAACACGTTAGTTTGATGATATTTGTAAGAATGATATTCAATAAATTCATCAGTTACATCTTTATCTGCAAAAGATACTGTTGGCGTTTTATATTTATTAAGTGGTATCACTTCAATATTCTTTTTTAATAATTGTTTTGCTACATGATAACCTGACATTGAATACCTCCTTTATATTAATCATACACACCATCATCACCGTTATTTTGTGTATAGGAATAAAATAAAATTATTCAAAATTTTTGTATGGTAAATTATTGGTGATAATGGTGAGTTGTTTGTATATCAGCTTTTTTAAGGTGTGTATAACGGTGTGGTATAGGTGTGTACCACCTTTATTCGATTAATGAATGAGCCATATTAAATAATTCTTGATTTCCAATTTTGAAACCTTTGTAATTTTTACCTTCTATCCAAATATCTTGTCTTGTTGCTACACCTATCTTTTTCATATCTTGACGAGCTTTTTTATATTTCATATTTTTATAATCTTCTTCTATCAATCTTTGCAATGTCTCATCACCTGAAAGAATAAAACCTTGTTGTTTTAGCACTTTCAGCATAACAACTTGTGTCTCAGTCAATTCTTCCTCACTGAAATAATGTTTTAATGTCACATCTTTAAATCTAAATTCTCGACCAATTTCTTTAAGGTATTCTAAACTTGTGATTAAAAACGAGACTGATGCTACTTCAGAATCTTCATCATTTGGTTGTACAAAATTCCAATAAGGCTCAAAAATCTTGTATCTTTCGTCGTCAGTTTCTCCTATCGGTCTATCTTTAAAAGCTATTTTTATTGTTCTAGTAGTATTGGCTGTAATATCCCCTGTATCAACACTTTCATTTGTATCAAGTATCAAAACGGATTTATTTTTAAATGTGAATGCGTTTCGACCGATACCACGTCCTGAAATTGTTTCACCAGTTGCTATTTTTCTTAGTATTCTCATCATAGATTTAGTGATTTCTCCCGTTTCATTAGCATGTGCTATATCTGCACTATAGAAATTCATCCATTCGTTAGCTGCTTCGAAACCACCTGAGACAAGTCCATCAAAGTTCACTTTATTAACGTGTAACAGTTTATTAAATGTAGTTATAAATAAACCTTTACCAGAACGACCGAAATCTTTAAATAAGAACCATTTTTCAGCTTGAATCAATTTCATTTTGCGATACATCGTATAAGCATGTACCAGTTTTAAATTATGTTTACTCTTCTCATTATCAGTAACCAAATCATAAAAATCATTTGGTGTTTTAAAATCTAAATCTTTATAGTTCACGTCATACTTAATAGCGTATAACTCATTATCTTGTAGCTTATCTTTTGTGAGTTTTAATTTCTTGCAGTTATATATGAAATCATTACCAGCAACACTATACGGATAAATTTTGTAATTATGATCTAAATTTAGATGTTCACGATATAACTCAAGCATAATATCTAAAAAGTCATCTATTTGATGTTTAGGTTCAACGGGATAACTCAATTTAAAATTAGTATCGTCAATCACTTCATACTGATTATTTTTGACGATAAGGAAGTTATCCAACTCTTTGGAATAGATGACCTTATCAGAAATTAAATCTGCGATAAAACGAGCATAATTATTAAAGCTATCCGATTTAAAATGTGCTTCTTTTTCGTCTTGGTCGTTGGTTTTAACAAAAATAGTTCCGTATACAAGTCCAATTTCTTTAGGTTTTATGGTATAATTTAAGGTGAGATTATTAATGTAATCACCTGCAAAATCATCTTTTTTACGATGATATACGTTGCCTTTATTATCAAACACTTGTTTATCAGTAGAGATAGAAGCGAAATTAATTCGCTTACTTATCTCCTTAATTCTTGATAAATTTGCTGTGTTGATATAATCTAAATTTGAATGAAATTCAAAATGCTTTTTATATAAACTGACTTCGTTCATGTAATCAACCTTTCATATGTGTTATTATTTATTTTGTATTTATTAAATTAAATACTTGTTTTCTATGCGTTATCTTTACTTTGGTCGGTGGAAGATGACGCTTTTTCTATGTCTTCTAATACTGTATCTAGTTCTTTTAAATATATACTCAACAAGTCGATATGTTGTGTGATGTAGCATCTATGCTCATGATATTTATAACCATGTTTCAACATTTCATCTTTGGTTAACATATGACCACTATCATGCGTAAAATACTCATCATCAAACCAGCCGAATGTAGTTAATGCGTCATTGATTTTTCTTTTAATAATTTCTACATCTTCAATCAAATTTTTAGTTTCCCACTCCATTATTTCTTAACTCCTTTTCCGAACTGAATTACATTGTTATCTTTTAACGTTGGTACTTGAACACCATAATAAGTACATATATTTTCTAACCTCTTATATTTCTGTTCCCAATTCTTAAATTCTTCTTCAAATTGACCATACACACTTTCAAATTCAAATTGGAGATCGTCTAATACAATTTGCTCAATAGCTTCAGCACCTTTAATATCTCCTTCTTCTCTATATGCTTTAGCTTTTTCGATTAAATAGCCTGTTAACTCTGAAAGCCTTTCTGTTTCACCTCTTAACTGAGATACATTCATAGCTGGTATTGCCACATCGTCATATGCTTTTAAAATTTCTGTTATCATCTTATTTCACTCCATCAAAATTATTTTCAATTTGTTGTATCGTCCACTCAATGATTGCTTGCAAGTTTTCCTCACGATTAACTGTTTCAGTCCATTCATTGTGTCCTTCTTTAAAATGATGTTCATATTCTGTTGCTTTATCCTCAACAGTTGTTCCTAACGTTGTATAAATATCTTGTATAACTTCTTTTTGTTCTTGTTCCATCTTCTATACACTCACTTTCTTATCTTTAAGTTCGATGATTCGATTAATATCCAATTCCATACACGCAATAGCGATGTTAGGACTAACCTCAGGAAAATGTTTTTTAAATACGTCAGGTGCTATATTTAAAAGAAGTTTCCCTTCAACATCTCTCACATTAAACCAACCTACTACACTTTTTGTAATTACTACTTGTTGTTTCATGTCTTTATCCTCCTAAATTGTGCTAAGTAATTTCTTAACATTAATCTGTTTTAAATCATTGTTGTGTATATCCATGTGAGATGTGATTTTCTCCATAAATTCATCTACATCAGATTTCTTAAATCGGTATGTGCTTCCTACCATGTAATACTTCATGCCGTTATTAATAAGTAGTTCCTCGATCGTTGGTTTACTTAAATTTAGGTATTCAGCTAATTCTTTGTAGGTCATGAAGAACTTTTCTCTTGCTAGTTCATCTACACGTTGATTAATTGCTTGCTCTAATAAATCACGTGCTTCATCTTCATCAATATTAATGTTGAACATGGTTTAAGCCTCCTTACGCCATTTGTTGCTTGTCATTGTATTTGTCATAAATGTGCTTTTTCACAGATAAAGGAAGATTATATTTATCAACAAACACCATAAATTCTACTGTGTCATTTAACACCTGTTGTCTTAACTCCAGCATTTCCTGTGTCATATCTTGTTTTTTAATCATCTTAGGAAAGCCGAACACATTTGATACTGCTTTATTGCTAATTGCTTGAGCTTTGCAATAGTCTTTTTTAGAAATAACTTCAATACCTTTTTTTAAATTAGCCATAGCTTCTTTTTGTTTTTCTTTATCTAGCATGCGAAAGGCTTCATATCCTTTAAGCCCTGTGGCTTGTCGTAATTCTTTAATAACTTGCTTAACCCATTTCTTAAATTCTTGAGCTTCATCTCGTCTACTATTCCAAATAGCTTCGTAAATACCTAGTTCTGATATAATTACAGCTTTTTGTTTACCTTTAAAGGTGTCCACATTATGGACAGCCTTTTCTGAATCATCTAATAATCTAGTCATATGTGGCGTGTGTGAGTACCCTAATACCTTTGCTACATCACCAGCTACTGCCCAATACTCATCGTCTTTTTCAATAAAACGAATTTCTTTATCATTGAAAATTTGTTTAATCATTGGTTACGCCTCCTTTTTAAACAACTGATCTAGTAACCGCTCTTTAGGAATTAAGATTTTGCCACCTACTTTTACACTTGGGATTTCATTATTTCGTGCTAATGTATAAGTACGATGTTCTGAAAATCTCAAAAGTTCAGCAGTCTCTTTGATTGTCAAAAACATATTAAAATCTCCTCCAAACTTAAACACATTTTGTGTTTGTGTGTTTATATTTAGTATTATACATGCTTATATATAAATGTCAAACACATTTTGTGTTTATTTGTATAAAATGATAAAATAATTTTGAGGTGATTATATGAATAATTTCAAAATAGGTAATTATTTAAAGGAATTAAGAAATGAAAAAAGATTTAGCACTAGAGACTTAACTGACACATCAGGTTTGTCATATAGTTTCATCAGTGCGATTGAGAATGGCAGAAAGAAAGAACCGTCTAATGAACAGATTTCTAACATTTTAAAAAGTATTGTAGAAAACAACCACTCTGAATTTAATTATCATTCGGAAAAAATAAAAGAATTATCTAATGGAGATATAGATTTAGGTATATACGTAGATAGTGCTACATCAATTCTTGATGCAGCAACTAATAAAAAAGTTTCTTCTTACATTACTGAATCACATACGCATAATGGTAACTATTATGATTTTTCAGTTAATGATTTGAAATATCATCTTGAAGATGAAAAAAACACAACCTATTATGGTCGTGTCCCTCTAGATGCTGAAGATAGTCAACGAATTAAACTATTGATATATAACTATCTAAATACAAAATATGATATTTTAAAGTCGCAATTAAACGCTTTATATAATAGTGAAACTATAAGTGAAGACAAGTACAATAAGATACTTGATGAGATAGAAACTATTAAGCGATATATTAAGTAGGTGTTCCTATGGCAAGTTACGATCAGATATCTAAAAACAATTGGCGTTATCGTATTTCACTTGGTAAAAATGCAGAAACTGGCAAATATAAATACATCTCTAAGACTGGCTTTAAACGTAAATCAGATGCTAAACATCAAGCTGAGATGATAGAGCGTCAATTAAGAAATGGTGACTATATCGCCCCTTCTTCTAGCACCTTTAAACAAGTAGCTGATGATTGGATTAAACAGTATGCTAATGATGTAAAAGTAAGTAGTGTCAGAGCACGTGAGAAAGCCATACAACACGCCATAGAGCGTTTTAATACTAAACCAATACAAACTATCAAGAAACATGATTACCAACGCTTTGTGGACGATATGAGCGCACAGTATAGCAAGAATTATGTTGATAGTATTGTCGCATCTACAAATATGATATTTAAGTATGCATATGAAATGCGATTAATAAAAGCTATGCCTAGTGAGGGTATTAAACGACCTAAAAAGAAAGTAAGTGTAGAAGAATTAGAAGATATTGAGATACACAAAAAGTTTCTTGAAAAAGATGAATTATTTCAGTTCCTGGAAGTTGCTAAGTATCACCATTCACCACAAAATAGCTTTGAAGTATTTACCACATTGGCATATACAGGCATGAGAGCAGGCGAATTATTAGCATTAAAATGGTCTGATATAGACTTTGAGAACAACACGATTAGCATTACTAAGACTTATTACAATCCGAATAATAATAAAAAGCATTATCAGATACTTACACCGAAAACTGAAAGCTCAATCGGTAAAATCTCAGTCGATCCCCACGTGATTCAATTACTCAAAGATTATAAGGTAAACGTCCAGGACACATGGAAAAATGAGCTTTATGTAGATAATAATTTTGTGTTTACTGATGTGAATGGTTATCCCCTTGTAATTAAAAAGCTGCAATTATGGATAAAAGCTATACTTAAAAAGACTGACATAACGAATAAGCAAATAAGTACCCACTCGTTCCGTCATACACATTGCGCCCTACTTATAGAGGCAGGCGTACATATTAAGGAAATACAAGAAAGACTACGCCACAAAGATATAAATACCACAATGAACATCTACGCAAAGATTACCAACTCATACAAAAAAGACGCTTCCCACAAGTTTAGTCAACTCATGGAAAACGTCAGCAAAGAATTATTTTAAGATTTTTATGTCATTATTATGTCATTCAGATTGACTAAACGCCTTTAAAACAACGTTTATTGGCGTTTTCACATCATGCCTGGCATGCCACCCATACCTGGATTATCATTATTATCTGGTTCAGGGATAGTTGCAACTACTGCTTCTGTAGTTAAGAACATCGCAGCAACACTTGCCGCATGTTGTAAAGCTGAACGTGTAACTTTAGTTGGGTCTACAATACCTTCTTCAAGCATGTTTACCCATTCATTTGTCGCAGCGTTAAATCCAACACCTGCATCTGCATGTTTTAATCTTTCAACAATAACTGAACCTTCTAGCCCAGCATTTTCAGCGATTTGACGTACAGGAGCAGATAAAGCTTTTAGTACGATGTTAACACCTGTTGCAACGTCACCTTCAGCTTCGATTTCATCTACTTTATTATAAATATTTACTAATGCAGTACCACCGCCAGCAACTATACCTTCTTCAACTGCAGCACGTGTAGAGTTTAAGGCATCTTCAATACGTAATTTACGTTCTTTCAATTCAGTTTCAGATGCAGCACCTACTTTAATGACTGCAACGCCACCAGCTAATTTAGCTAAACGTTCTTGTAATTTCTCTCTGTCAAAATCAGAATCAGTTTCTTCAATTTGAGCTTTAATTTGACTCACACGTGCATCAATACTATTGTCATCTCCATCACCATCGACAACTGTAGTATTATCTTTTGTTACTTCAACTTTATTAGCACTACCTAACATATCAATTGAAGCATCTTTTAATTCTAAACCTAAATCATCTGTAATAACTGTAGCTCCAGTTAAAATAGCTAAGTCTTCTAACATTGCTTTACGTCTATCACCGAATCCAGGTGCTTTTACTGCAACTGCAGTAAATGTTCCACGCATACGGTTTAATACGATATTTGTTAAAGCGTCTCCTTCAACTTCGTCTGCTACAATTAAGATTGGACGACTAGATTGAACAACTTGTTCTAATAAAGGTAAGATATCTTGGAATGAAGAGATTTTTTTATCTGTTACTAAAATATATGGTCTTTCTAACTCAGCAATCATTTTATCTGAATCTGTAACCATGTATGGTGATTGATACCCTCTATCAAATTGCATACCTTCAACAACTTCTAATTCTGTATCTAGTCCATTTGATTCTTCAATGGTAATAACACCATCATTACCAACTTTATCCATTGCTTCAGAAATGTATTTACCAATTTCTTCATCTGCTGCAGAAATGGCACCTACTTGTGCGATTTCATGTTTATTTTCAACTTTTCGAGAAATATCGTGTAGAGCTTGTACAGCTACTCTTACTGCTTTATCAATACCCTCACGTAATCCTACTGGGTTAGCACCACTTGTTACGTTCTTCAATCCTTCTTGAATCATTGCTTGTGCTAATACAGTTGCAGTTGTTGTACCATCACCAGCAATTTCGTTTGTTTTATTAGCAACTTCTTGAACTAATTTAGCTCCCATATTTTCATAGGGATCTTCTAATTCAATCTCTTTAGCAATTGTGACACCATCATTTGTAATTAATGGTGCTACATATTCTTTATCTAATACAACGTTACGTCCTTTAGGTCCGATTGTAACTTTAACGGCGTTAGCTAATTTATCGACACCACGTAACATAGCTTGTCTTGCATCTTCAGAAAACTTAAGGTCTTTAGCCATTGATTATACCTCCATTGTTTAAAATAGTTTATTATTACTTATTAATTATTATTTATAAATTTTAGTCTTCAATTATAGCAAGTAAATCTTCAACATTTAAAATTAAGTATGTTTCATCTCCACGTTTAACTTCTGAGCCAGCGTATTCCTGGAATACAACTCGATCTCCTTCTTTAACCTCTGGAGCAACCTTTTCACCATTGTCTAAAACTCGTCCAGTTCCAACAGCTACTACTATACCTTCGTTAGACTTTTCTTTTGCACTGTCAGTAAGTACAATACCACTTTTAGTTGTTTGTTCTTGTTCTTTGCGTTCAATAATCACACGATTTCCTAATGGTTTAAGCATGATCGTTCCTCCTTAACAGGTTCCTTTTTAGCACTTAAATATAATGAGTGCTAATCTATATTTTATATTAATCAAATTTGGTCAATTTTTCAAGCGAAAAGGTTATCTATATTTTGTATAACATACAAATTTACGATAAACTAACTAATGTTGATTATTATTTTTGGAGGAATAGAATGAAGAGAATTTGGGTAGCATTTCTTACCATTGTTATTTATGCATTAGCACAGTTCTTACCCTTACTTGCACAGCAATTACCTTTCTTTAAAGATTTAAAAGGGATGGAACTTGCAAAAGCTGGCGTATACACTCAGGTTATTTTATTTGTAATAGCAGCATTATTAATAATTTGGTTAAATAGTATTATAAAAAATCCAACAGCACTGGAGCGAGGTTATAAAGAACCTAAACGCTACATTTTACCTTGGGCTTTATTAGGATTTGTTGTCGTGATGATTTATCAAATGGTAGCTAGTCTAATCACTATGTGGTTAGTTGGACAACCACAACAAAGTCCAAATACTGAAAGAATTATGGCAATTGCAAAACAGCTTCCAGTTTTCATATTATTAATCTCAATAGTTGGCCCAATTCTAGAGGAATACATATTTAGAAAAGTTATATTTGGTGAAATCTATAATAAAATTAAAGGAAATCGAATTGTTGCGTTCTTAATCGCTTCAATAGTAAGTTCAATTTTATTTGCGATAGCACATAACGATATTAAATTTTTCTTCATATATTTTGGTATGGGTATGTTATTCTCTCTTGCCTATGTTTTAACTAGACGTATTGCGGTTCCAATTATCATTCATATGTTACAAAATGGTTTTGTAGTGGCAGTCCAATTTTTCTTTGGTGACACAGTTAAACATTTACAAGAACAAAGTAATTTTATAATTCATTTTCTATTTTAATAAATGAACGCATCTATTAATCTCATCATTTCAAATGACAATAATAGATGCGTTTTCTATTTTAGTTTTTAATTTTCCTATAAATAAACCTACCTGTAACACCTACGAAAATCATAATTATAGATGTAATTAAAGCAATATTTATGTTTTTATATTTGGCTTTATTTTCCGCTTCTTTACTTTTTTCATTGGTATCTATAATTTTATCATCATCATGGCTCTGAAAATCTGCATCCTCTTTTTTTTCTCTATCACTTGGCTTTTTCAATTCAGGCATAGATCCGATTTCTCCAGTTATAAGTGCCAATACTTGCTCATCTAAATTTTTATAATACTTTTTCGAATTTAAAGGGTTAAAATATTCAAATCTGAAATAGTTAGAGCCTTTTTGTAAATAATCTAAGTATTCATTATTAAATGATTGTTTTCGGAAAAGCCTGTAAAAATCTTGATTCGAGATATACTCATTATTATTTCCCAACCGGTTTACCTGATTTATAATATATGGATTGTATTTATATGAACCAGTTGCTAAACTATTTAGTCTATTTAATAGCATTGACTTGCTATAAAACGGAACTTCACTTTGCATATTGTCATTATTTGAATAAGTTTCAATATGACTTTGTCGATGATTTTGTTGTAAGTTATCGCCATAGTGCCATTGATTAGTATTAGACCCACTCATAATTGATTGATTTTGATTTCTGTTAGAATGAGATGTCGAGTTGCCATTATTTTTATGTGGGTAAATTTGATGAATTATAGAATCAGATACACTGTTGTTGTGGTGATTAGAACCAGTTGAATGGTTTCCGTTTGTTGAACCATTATTATTATTAAAAACGGGTTTATTAGGTTTTACTGTATCATTGGTACTTGAGTGTCCTGAATGATTGCCAGGATAATTACTATTATTATTTGAATTGCTATTGGAATTATTTTGCGAACCATTATTTGATCCATTTGATCCAGAATTTGAATGATGATCACCTTGATTCGAACGAGAATTCCCATCATGTTTAGGTGGTTGTTGATGATTACCACTGTCTCCTAGTTTATTTCCTCCATCATCTTGCTCGCCTGAGTCATTATTCCCTGGATTGTTTCCATTGTCGGGTTTGCCTGAATCATTATCTCCAGGTTGTTCTCCGCCATCTGGATTGCTTGATGAATCATTGTCTCCTGGTTGTTCTCCGTCATCCGGTTTTCCTGAATCATTATCTCCTGGTTGCTCTCCGTCATCTGGATTGCTTGATGAATCATTATCTCCTGGCTGTTCTCCATCATCTGGGTTGCCTGAATCATTGTCTCCTGGTTGTTCTCCATCATCAGGATTACTTGATGAATCATTATCTCCTGGTTGTTCTCCGTTATCCGGATTGCTTGTATCGTTGTCTCCAGAATTATTTGTGTCATCACCATTATTTAAATCAGTATTACTGCCTGAGTTACTATTATCAGATGAGTCACTTTGATCCACAGTATTATCACTATTTTCATTAGCATCATTCTCGTTATTTGATGATGAATTGCTTTCACCGCTATTTTGATTATTATTATTTTTTCCTAATTCAGTTGAATCTTGGGTATCAGATTGATGATTTTCATTGATGTTATTACTACTATTTTGACGTTCTTGGGTATCAGTATCAGAACTAACATTACTACTATCAACTTCATTCGTAGCTTGTTGATTACTTTCTGCAGCTTTTACGATGCTCTCATGCCCTAGCATAGATGTGCCTATAGCTAAAATGAGACCTGTATGAGCTATTTTCTTTTTCATCAATCTTCCACCTCCTTGTTTTATAACACTTACAGTATAAAGAATATTTACATATAATGCATTGAAATAAGGTTAATGATAAAAAATATTAATATATTTGACATTTTTTGTTAAAAAACATTTTACATATTTAAGTATAATATTTATACTAGAGATATAACTTATATAAACAAAGGAGATTTAATATGGGCTTATTTAGCAAATCAAAAACAAAACCATTTTTACAAGAAATCGAAGATAGACGTACTATCTATAGCACTGAAACAACAATTTCAATTAGTGATAAAGAACTAGAAGATATGATAGAACATATTATTAAATACACACCTTCAGCTTTTAATTCTCAATCTACTAGAATCGTATTGTTATTAAATGACCAACATCACAAATTCTGGGACAATACTAAAACAGTATTAAAAGATGTTATGGGACCTGACCGTGATTTCACTCCAACTGAACAACGTATCGACGGATTTAAACATGCATATGGCACAATTCTTTATTTCGAAGACGAAGATGTTATTAAAGGTTTACAAGAACAAATGCCAAATTATGCTGATAACTTTGCTAATTGGTCAGTTCAAACAAACGCAATGCATCAATTTGCAATTTGGACTGCATTAAGTTCAAAAGGAATTGGCGCTTCATTACAACATTACAATCCTTTAGTAGATCAAATCACTACACAAGAATTTGACATCCCTGCTTCATGGAAACTTGTTGCTCAAATGCCATTTGGTGACATCCGTGAAAAAGCTGGTGAAAAAGAAATACAACCAACTAACAATAGATTAATAGTTAAAAAATAATCTACATTAATTGATATCGATTAGATCAACAATTCAAGACTCAGTTTCTATAGGATTCATTTCTATGTTGAAATTGGGTCCTTTTTATATTTATTTTCAAAAATAAAGCATTTTAATCATGCCTTTCAAATTTTGATTTTCTTATTCTATTTTAGTAAATTAGAGATAATCATGGGATGAGGAGATTTTTAAATGAAAATACAATTATTTCAATTTTATGTATCATACGGCAATGTAGAAAAAAATGAAAATAAAATAAAAAATTGGTTCGAAAATAAGTTGGAGGAAGATACAGAGGTTGTTGTTCTTCCTGAAATGTGGAATAACGGATATGCATTAGATGAATTAAATGAGAAAGCAGATAGAGAACTTAGTAGAAGCTTTCCCTTTATTCAATCCTTAGCTAAACAATATAACGTCGATATTGTAGCTGGATCTGTATCAAATATTAGAAATAGCAAAGTTTATAATACTGCATTTACCGTTTCTAAAAACGGACATAGAATAAATAAGTACGATAAAGTTCACTTAGTCCCTATGCTAGATGAGCCGACATATTTAGAAGATGGCAAAGCGGTACCAGAACCATTTCCTCTATCTTCAGGTACTCAAGCTACACAAATTATTTGTTATGATTTAAGATTTCCAGAGTTATTAAGATATCCCGCGCGTAATGGTGCGCAGATAGCTTTTTTTGTAGCTCAATGGCCAACTCCTAGATTGAATCACTGGAGAGTCTTACTTCAAGCACGTGCAATTGAAAATGACATGTTTGTTATTGCTTGTAACGGTACTGGAAATGACGGTAATACTGATTACGCTGGTCATTCAATGATTATCAATCCAAATGGTGATATATTAGCTGAATTAGGCCAGGATGAGGACACAATCGCATTTAATATTTATTTAAATGAAGTTGATGTTCAACGTGAAAATATTCCTGTATTCAAAAATTTAAAACCAAATCTATATAAATAGTTACTAATCTGTGTCCAATTTTATGGATACAGTTTTTTTACAAAAAAAGTCACGAGCTTGGGAGGAACTCGCGACTTTCATATTAAGGGAATGTTTTTACAGTTATTTCAATCTTTTGGGGATGTTATTAATTATGAAAATTTTACGATAGCTTACATCCTGAAAATATTTAACTTCTATATCTTACAATAGCTAAGTTAAACACTTTCCACTGAGTTTAAACTTCAGTAACTTTACTTTGTTAATTAATAAGTTGGGATGGCTTATTAATTAACTCTTTTAACTACACGAAGAAAACAAAGTAAGAAACTTCATATAAACAAGAAGTCACTTTAGTAATAATAACCAATGGGACATTACTACTATTGCAATGATTTCACAACCATTAACAACACTTCAACTTATGGTAAATGTATTAATAATTTCGCAACTACAAACAAAATTAATTAACTCAATTACCAAACAATAACTATTAAATTTAAAGACTAAGATTATTAAGTTTTTATCACTTGTAAGTGATATGAGTCTATTTAAACACAACCTATTAATAAATAATTAATTATTTCTTAAATCGCATTTTTTTATACATAACTGTAATATTTTATATGTTAAAATATTACTTGTAATTTCAATATAACAGTTAAGTATTTATTTTGAACAGTTAAGCATAAGTACCCAGACCAATTGCGCTAAATTGTATAATTGATATAAGGAGAGTGGCACACCATTGAAAGCAATTGATAATAAGATTGAGCAATTCGCATTATATTTGCAACGCAAAAATAATCTTGATCATATTCAATTTTTGAAAGTAAGATTGGGATTACAAGTTGTTGTAAGCAATCTAGCAAAAACAATTGTGACATATGGTGTTGCACTTATCTTCCATACATTTCTATACACTTTATTTACACATGTTAGTTATTTTTTAGTTAGACGTTATGCACACGGTGCACATGCAAAATCATCATTGCTATGTCATGTTCAAAATTTAGCTTTATTTGTAGCGTTACCCTGGTTGCTAGTATATTTTCAAGTGAATCTGGGTATTATGTATTCTGTAGTTGCAATTGGGACGGTTTTAATTATTTACTATGCTCCTTCAGCAACTAAGAAACAACCAATTCCTAGTCACTTAAAAATGAAAAAGAAGTTATTATCAATCATCATAACAATGGTTTTATTAATAATTTCATTTTTAGCACCAGAACCGTTTAAGCAATTAATTTTATTAGGAATTACACTTGAGAGCATTACATTATTACCAATCTTTTTTCCTAGGGAGGATTATTAACTATGACAGTATTATTCGATTTGTTTATTAAATTTTTCTCATTTTTATTAGAATCTGTAGGTACACTAGCTTCTTATACTCCATGTGCTACGTACTTTGATGAACCAGAAGTACCTGAAGAGTTAACTAACTTAAAAAGATAATAAATGTTAGAAAGTGTGAGAGAAGTATGGATGTATTATCAAACGTTCCATTGGCTTTTTTTCAAGGTTTTCTCCTATTTTTAATCGCTAAAATTATTTTAGACATAAGTTATACAAAGAGGGATTATTTAGCCATTCTAGTGGTTATAATCCCTTCAGCCTTTTTATATATTTATTTAGGAAGTATATCAGTTTTATATTTATTAATTGGTTGCGGCTTAATCTTATATACTAAGGTTAAGCTGTATTCATTGATTGCTGTTTTAAGTAGCGCTATTCTTATGTTTTTTAGTAACTTTTTAGGTTTCTTATTTGTTGTTTTAGTTGAAAATCACACTCAAAATTACGCTATTATTTTCTTATCATATATTGTTATATTTTTTACTATTTCATTAGTGTTAGCCTTTTCAGTTCAAATTTTATTAAAAAAACTAATGCAATCTTATTTATCTATAAATAAAACATATTTAACAATCATTTCATTAGTCTTAGTTTTATCTTTTATTATCTTGTATGTTTATTCTCAAATACCAAATATAAATAATTCGTCTTTAAAAATGTACGGTTTAATTTTTATTGGAATTATTCTTTTCTTTACTGTTCTAATTATTTTCATATCTAACTACATGATTAAAGAACTTCGTTATAAACGCAATATGGAAGAGATTGAAACGTACTATGAATATACGTTACAAATTGAATCAATTAACAATGAAATGCGTAAGTTTAGACATGATTATGTGAACATCTTAACGACAATGTCTGAATATATTCGAGAAGATGATATGCCAGGATTAAGACAATATTTTAATGAAAATATCGTACCTATGAAAGATAACCTTCAAATGAAGTCTATTAAAATTAATGGAACTGAGAATTTAAAAGTACGTGCGATTAAAGGCTTGGTTACCACTAAAATTTTACAAGCTCAAGAGAAAAATATTCCGATTAGTATAGAAGTTCCTGAGTTAGTAGAACATATTGAAATGAACACGATTGACCTTAGTCGTATTATTGGAATTATCACTGATAATGCAATTGAAGCATCTGAAGCACTTGAAGATGCGTTAATACGTATCGCTTTTATTAATACAGACTCGTCCGTCATGTTTATTGTTATGAATAAATGTAAAGAAGATATGCCACGTATTCATGAGTTATTTCAAGAGCGCTTTTCAACTAAAGGTGAAAATAGAGGTTTAGGATTAAGTACTTTAAAGGAGATTACTGATTCTACCGAAAATGTATTACTAGATACTACAATAGAAAATGGCTACTTTATACAAAAAGTAGAAATCATTAACAAATAGTCATAAGGATGTGTAATCATGAAAATATTCATTTGTGAAGATGATGTAAAACAACGCGAAAATATGGTTTCAATTATTAATAATTACATTATGATTGAAGAAAAACCTATGGAGATTGCGCTTGCAACAGACGATCCTTATGAAGTCATTGAAAAATCTAAAGAGATGAATGATGTCGGATGTTACTTTCTAGATATTCAATTAGAGGCTGATATCAACGGTATTAAATTAGGTAGTGAAATTCGTAAGTATGACCCAATTGGGAATATCATATTCGTTACAAGTCATAGTGAGTTAACGTACCTAACTTTTGTTTACAAAGTGTCAGCGATGGATTTTATCTTTAAAGATGATCCAAGCCAATTACAGTCCAGAATTATTGATTGCTTAGAAACTGCACATACCCGCTTAAAATTATTATCTAAAGAAAGTACTGTTGAGACGATTGAATTGAAACGAGGAAGTAATTCAATTTATGTTCAATATGATGACGTAATGTTTTTCGAATCATCTACAAAATCACATCGGTTAATCGCACATTTAGATAATCGTCAAATTGAGTTCTATGGCAATTTAAAAGAACTTGCACAACTTGATGAGCGGTTCTTTAGATGTCACAACAGCTTCGTTGTTAATAGACATAATATTGAATCCATAGATTCAAAAGAACGTATTGTCAATTTTAAAAACGGTGAGCACTGTTTTGCTTCCGTTCGTAATGTTAAAAAAATATAGTTATGTCTATCAAACTATTTAATTATAACTTCATCAGAGAAGCAAAAATAATTGAGAATATCAGGCATAAAAAAAGCCAGTAAATGAATTACTAAAATCATTTGCTGGCAATTTTTATCATTTATTTAATTCAGTTGTAACATCTTCAATTGTAGGAATACTCTCTATTGCACCATATTTAGTTGTAACCTGTGCGGCAACCATGTTGCTAAATCTGAGAATGTCCTGTCCTTCTTCTTTAAGCAACTTAGTAATATTTAATTCGTCACTCAATAGCATTCTACTTATTGCAGCTCCTATAAAGGCATCCCCTGCGCCAGTTGTATCAATTGCTTTTACTTTAAATCCTTTATGATGTATCTTAGTCCCATCTTTTAAAACGATACTTGCACCTGCAGCACCTTGAGTATATATAACTGCTTCTACAGAACCCTCAAATAATGATTGAATAGCTTTATCTTCATCCGCTTCACCAGTTATAAATTCTAGCTCTTCATCTGAAATTTTAATCACATTAGCTTTCGGTAAAAATTCATGTATTGCTTCTTTACATGCTTCAGCATTTTGCCAAAGAGGTAAACGAACATTAGGATCAAAAACAATGGTTGCATTTTCTGACTTAAATTTATTTACCATAGCTTTGTGAGCTTCTTTCATATTACTTTCAACTAAATCAACAGAACAGAAATGTAATACATCGTTTGGATTGATTGTAATTTCATTTAGATATTCAGCTTTATAAAGCATATCAGCTGAGGGTTTACGATAAAATGAAAAATCTCTTTGCCCATCTTCTTTTAAACTCACAAATGCTAGTGCAGTATTAGCTTCATCTGTTCGCTTTATAAATTGAGTACCTACACCAATATTTTTTAAAGTTTCTACGATAATGTCTCCAAATGCATCATTACCTAATTGAGTGACCATTTCAGTGGAGGCACCCATTTTACGAGCTACACTCACAACATTAGCTGGTGCACCTCCAACCTGCCTACTAAACTGTTCAACATCTTTAAGTTCAGAGTTCTTAACATTTGGAATAAAATCTATTAATGCTTCACCTATCCCATATAACTTTCTCATTTTTTACTCATCCTTAAGTTCATATTTAGTGAATTTTAAATATACTTGTCCAGTCTCTGTTGAAGTTTCTATACCTGTAGCATTTTCATTTGGAAATATTCTTGATGTTAAAACACGTTCCCCATCATTACAGAATATTTCAATACTAGATGTATCAACAAATATTTGCAAACGTGTAAGAGGAGAATCCAATACGGTACTTCTCGTTAAATCTTGAACATTTTCAGGCAATAATCCACTTTCTGAGCGATCTAATGTAATTTTTTGATCCCTTGTATTATATATAATTTTGGTGTTATTTTGCTTTGAGGTACGTAATTCAAAATAAATTTTTGAAGCATCATTTTCAATAACGTCAATAATTAGTTCATATTGTTTGCCTTCATATGGATGTAATTTTCGGTTAAATTTATTTGCATAACCTAATGCCGTTTCTTTATTTTTACGTAATCGTTCAAGACCTTTAAACGGGCGTTGTCGTAATTGATTATTCTCTATTGATAGTACTCTAGGTATCGTTAAACAATGTGCCCATCCTTCTTCATCAGTAGGATAATTTATTTCTGGTAAGCCCATCCAACCTATTAAAACTCGATTGCCATTTTCATCTAAAAAAGTTTGGGGTGCGTAAAAATCAAAACCATTATCCAGTTCTACAAATTCACTATGATCAAAGGATAATGAATCAAAATTTAAATCCCCAATTAAATAGCCTGATTGATATATATTTCTAAACTGATTCCCTTGTGGTTTTATTCCTTGAGGGCTGAAAAGTAAGATATCCTTAGAATCTAATTTAAAATAATCGGGACATTCCCACATATAACCAAAGTTTTTTAATTTAGTATCAATTTCTCCACAATATGACCATTGATTTAGTTGCTTATCATTCGTTTTATAAATTAGGCAGCAACCAAGTTCCTCGTTTGTTTGAGCACCTATAATCGCATAATATTCATTATTTAATTCAAATACTTTAGGATCTCTAAAATGACTTGTGTACCCTTCAGGTTGTGAAGGAATTACGGGTGCATCAAATTTAGTAATCGCTCCGTTATTTTGAACTTTAGCGATCATCTGACTAGCATATCGATTCCATTGTTCATCACGATGATTGCCTGTATACATATAATATAAATCTCCATTATGCTCAAAAGCACTACCACTGTAAACACCATGGCTATCATAATATGTATCGGGTTTAATTAAGGTATCTTGTGGTTCAAACGTCACTAAATCATCACTAGTATAATTAAACCAATATTTCAATCCATGCACTGCTCCTAATGGGAACCATTGATGTGAAATATAATATTTGCCGTTATGATAAATTAATCCATTAGGATCATTTAGCAAACCAGTTTCAGGTTGAATATGAAATGTTTGACGAAATCTTGACGCTTTAACTTGTTGCTTGAGATTTTCTAAGTACTTTTTATCAACGTCTTCAATACGACGATAACGTTCTTCTCTTGACCATTCAGCCATATTATTCCTCCAAAATAATTTAAATCTAAATTTAATATAATTTTATCATTGATTATGGTATCGGTTCCATAGTTTTAAATATTTTTAAAAATTCTCTATTTCAACAGGAATGACAGTTTTAGATACTGCATTTTTAGAAAAAATTAATTCATTCAATTGGTTCATAGCATACGTGCCAGCTTTAAAATAATTGAATTTAACTGTCGTAATAGCGGGTGTAACAAGTTGTGTCATTGGGTCTCCCCCAAATCCAAAAATTTGATAATTTCCAGTAGCATTGTTTTGTTGAGAATAAAATTTATGAATTGCTAATGCAATAGGATCTGTTGCTCCAATTAACGCATCGATACCACTAGCATTTTTTAACTTCTCAGAAACATCATTTTTTGCCTCTTCATATTTAAAAGAAGTTAAATAAATTTCAGGATAAACATCGTATTTTTTTAAACCATCAATAATACCTTGTTTACGTTTGACGCCTACAGCAACGTCCTCCTCACTTACACCAAAGAATACAACGTTTTTATGCTTTTTACTCCCTATCTGTTCCCCTACTATAAAACCTGCTTGATAATCATCATGAATTATACTATGTAAATTGGGATAGGATTGTCCAACTAGAATTACCGGTACATTTAATTTTTCAATTACTTCCAAGTGTTCATCAGTCAAAGTAGTAGCCATTAATATGATGCCATCCACTTTACTTCTTGAAAATGTCTCCAAGGCCTCTATTTCAGCACGTATATCTAAACCAGTATAGTTAAGTAATAATTGATATTGATGTTGATGGCATACAGATACAATTCCTTTCACAGTTTCATCAACCGCATGTGAATTCATCCTTGGAATGATAGCACCAATTAGATTCGTATGCTTAGCTCTTAAACTTTGAGCAAACTGATTTGGCTGATAATCATGTTCTTCAATAATTCGACTTAATTTTTCTTTAGTTTGGGGGCTTACTGAGCCACCATTTAAAAAGCGGGAGACCGTGCTTTTAGATACTCCCGCTAAATTTGCGATATCTGATATATTTTTCATTAGATTAATCACCTAAATTAGTTTTCATTTAAGAATTATTTTATCACAGAAATAATCTCTCAAAGTAACTTTTTAATATGTATTAGACTAATAATATTATCAATATCTCTTATTTAATTTGTTTAGTTCTCCATAAAAATAGGCTTTCTCACCATGAACAAGTTGATCTAAACCTGCTTTATCTTCTTCTTCCGTAGTAGCGATAGGCATTATTTTCTGTAAAATTTTTCCTATAATCCATGTTAAAACAATGGTATAACACAATACCACGATAACAGCTAGTATTTGAATTAAGACAGAGTGTACATCTCCTGTATAAATTAAACCATTTGATACATCATTATTAACATGTTGTGATTGAAAAACACCGGTAAGAATAGCACCAACAATGCCTCCAGCGCCATGGATACCAAATGCATCAAGTGTATCGTTATATTTATACTTCACTTTGATTACATTAATAACAAGATAACAAACGATTCCACCTGCAAATGAAATAATAAAAGCACTGAAATAACTAACGTAGCCTGCTGCCGGTGTAATAGCGACTAACCCTGCTAACACGCCTGATAACAACCCAAGTAAACTTAATTTCTTAGTAATACAGTACTCAACTACTAACCAGCTAAAAGCGCCACCACTTGCAGCAATAATCGTATTTACAAATGATGTTAATGCGACATCATTTAAAGTATAAGCACTACCTGTGTTAAAGCCATACCAACCTATCCATACTAAAATACCGCCAATTAAAGTGATTAAAAGATTATGTGGCTTTATTTTTTCAATTTTTTTACCATTACCTATCATGATAGCTAAAATAAGTCCTGAGAGTCCAGATGTGATATGTACAACTGTACCACCTGCATAATCAAGGGCACCAAGTTGTTGAATCCAACCTCCGCCCCACACCCAATGTGCAACTGGACTATATATTAAAATCACCCATAAAAAGATAAAGATAATAAATGGAAAGAATTTCATACGTTCAGCGATTGAACCTGAAAGTATTGAAACTGCAATTGTACAAAACATCATTTGGAATAGCATAAATAATGCAAATGGAATATGTGGACTTAATTGGTCATTAACTGCAAATCCGACATGCTGTAGTCCAATTAAATCGAAATTTCCTATCAAAGCATTTCCCGTTCCAAAACTTAATGAAAATCCTAATACAACCCATGTGAAAGTCACGATAACCATTGCTGCCATACTTTGCATTACTGTATTCAAAACATTCTTTGATTGAACTAGACCACCGTAAAACAAGCTAAGACCTGGTGTCATAATCCATACAAGTAAAGTGCAAAGAAATAAAAAAATTGTGTCATCCATCTTCATAATTACCACTTCCTTTAAAAATATCATAATGATACTAAATTGAAATAGCAAAAATGCGTAAGATAAAATGACACAATATGTTACATAATATAACAAAGACATTTTGCATGCCTATTTTGTTTTAAGCTTTCTGAATTGTAATTGTCCATGAAGCATCGTCTAATTGTTCATAATTCGTAACTGGATAACCTTGCTCAGCTGCCCAATTAGGAATAGCTTCTGTTGCTTGTGTGCAATCAAAATCAATTTTAAGTTCATCACCATTATCTAGTGTTTGCATTTTCTTTTGCGCTTCTATCAATGGGAATGGACAAACCATACCTACAGTACCTAATTCATATAACATTGTATTACCTCCAAATTAATTAAGTTGTTTGTACTTGTTTTGTCGCTGTTGTTGCTTGAGACTTAGATGTTTGTTTTTCTAATTTTTTCATTGGTCTTATAAATATAAAGTAACTCATAAACCATACACCTAAAATCATAGAACCAAGTGCTATCCATCCTTTCCAAGACATGATAGCAGTTTCTACTAAACCATTTCCAATTGAACATCCTCCAGCTACTGAAGCACCAAATCCCATACAAATACCACCAATAGCACTATTGCGAATGGTCTTTTTATCAGGTAATCGCCATTTAAATTCACGTGATCCTTTAGCAGCAATATAAGAACCTAAGAATATACCTAAAATTAATAAAACTCCCCAATCAATTAGCTTAGTATCACCTGTAATTAAAAAAGTAATTAAATTTGCTGAAGGTGTGGTAATGCCTAAGCCGTAATCTCTTCCAGTAGAAATACTCATTGGCCAAGCTATCAAAGCAATTAATCCTACTGCAATACCAGCTACAAATGGATGGTATCGTTTTTCAAATAAATAGTATCTCAAGCCACTATATTTTTGTTTAAGCTTTGGAACTGCAAATTTGGGTTTTGGTTTACGTAATGTTTTAGTTACAAAAATGATAGTTATAATTGTTAATACTAACGTAAACACCCACATAGGAATACCGGTAGTCTGAGACATATTTGCATTAATGTTTGTAGGTTTATTAATCCATGACATTACTGGAAGTAATATACCAGTTTTAGTAATAGCAGCAGTTACAGCATATAGTACGAGCGCTACCCAACTGCCAATCAAACCTTCACCAGCTCGATACCATGTACCTGTAGCACATCCTCCTGCTAATACAATACCGATTCCAAATATAAAAGCACCAATAATTGTACCTATAATTGGAAATGTACTATCTGGGATAGATATAACATTTAATCCAGTTAAAATAAGTAGTCCAATACTTTGGACAGTAATAGCAACTAATAAGGCATAAAACATTTTATTATTTTTTTGAACGTACATATCTCTGAAGCCACCAGCTAAACAGAAGCGTGTACGTTGCATCACAAACCCTAATAATATACCTACTATAAGACCACTAATAATCATCCATATCACTATCAATTCATCCTTTCCCGATTGTTTTACTAAGGTATTATAATCAATTGTACTAAATTTGGCAACATCTTAAAATTAAACGCTTTTGATTTTTAATAATATGATGTTTTAAAAACTAAATGAAATTAATGAATGTTAAACGCAAATTAAAAACACCCCTCTTATAAAGAAGGATGCAAGAATATAAATATAAAAATTAATTAGAATAGTTTTTCATAAAGAATAGCAATGATTGCAATTCTATGCCCAAGTCAATATGATGCACTTGTACGGTATTAGGTATTTCTATTCTAGCTGGTGTGAAATTTAGTATACCCTGAATATCAGCTTCAACCAACTGATTTGCAACGCGTTGTGCTGCTTCCTCTGGTGTAGTTAATATTACAACATTGATATTTTGAGCATTGAGTACTTTCTTCAAATCGTTCATATGATGCACAGATACATCACCAATCTCTGTTCCGACAATCTGTTCATCTATATCAAAAGCCTCAGTTATTGTCATTTCATCATGAATTGAAAAGTTATATGTCAAAAGTGCTCGACCTAAATTACCAACACCTACTAAAGCTATGTGTATATTATCACTATCACTTAATGCTGTTTTAAAGAATTCTAATAGACTATCTATATTGTAACCGTAGCCTTTTTTGCCTAATTCTCCAAAATAAGAGAAATCTCTTCGGATGGTTGCTGATTCAATATTGAGTGCCTCACTAATAGCCTTAGAATTAACCCTATCAATGCCTTTTGACTTGAGTGTGTTAACGAATCTGTAATATAAAGGTAATCGCTTCAAAGTTGCCCGTGGAATTTTAGATTTATTATGAGCCATTTAAAATGCCCCCCTTTATGTTTGAATTTTATAATCTATGTATCCAAACTATTTTGAGTGCTATACGTTTTAAATTTAAAAATGTCGTTATGTCCTATTATGAATACTGGAATATTATACCTTAACATATTTTAAAAATAAATAACTTAGTTTCAAGAAACTAAGTAATACGGTAAAATATAGAGTAATATACAATCTAATTTCGAGTAATAAACTTATAAATAGAAAGGTGAAACCTGAATGATACTCTTGCAATTAAACGATATTTCGAAATCATTTGATGGCGAAGATATTTTCACGCGTGTGAATTTCGAAGTAAAAACAGGCGAACGAATTGGTGTCGTAGGCAGAAACGGTGCTGGTAAATCGACTTTAATGAAAATCATTGCCGGTGTTGAAGACTATGATAGCGGTCATATATCAAAAATCAAAAATTTACGTATGGGTTATTTAACACAGCAAATGACACTTAATTCATCTGCTTCAGTCTTCGAAGAAATGTCAAAACCGTTTGAACATTTAAAAAAAATGGAACTTCTAATTAGAGAAGAAACGAATTGGCTAGCTGATCATGCATCTAACTACTATTCCGAAGAATATCAACAACATATGGAACGCTATGAATCTTTAACTAATCAATTCGAACAACTTGATGGTTATCAGTATGAAAGTAAAATCAAAACTGTTCTACATGGTTTAAATTTCAATGAAGATGATTTCGATAAACCTATCAATGATTTCAGTGGTGGTCAAAAAACGCGATTATCCTTAGCCCAAATGCTATTGAATGAGCCAGATTTATTACTACTAGACGAACCTACAAACCATTTAGATTTAGAAACGACGAAGTGGTTAGAAGATTATTTAAAATATTTCAAAGGTGCCATTGTTATTATCAGTCACGATAGATATTTCCTAGATAAAATAGTCACTCAAATATATGATGTTGCACTTGGCGATGTTAAACGTTACGTCGGAAATTATGAACAATTTATTGAGCAACGTGATAAATATTACGAAAGCAGAATGCAAGAATATGAACGTCAGCAAGATGAAATTAAAAGATTAGAAACATTTGTAGAGAAAAATATAACACGTGCTTCAACTAGTGGAATGGCAAAAAGTCGTCGAAAAACACTAGAAAAAATGGAACGTATTGACAAACCTATGTTGGACGCAAGAAGTGCTAACATTCAATTTGGCTTTAATCGTAATACAGGTAATGACGTTATGAATATACGTAATCTGAAAATTGGTTATGACTCGCCTATTACATCTCCTATTAATATTGAAGTAAGTAAGGGGGATCATATTGCCATTATTGGCCCAAATGGCGTAGGTAAAACTACTCTAATCAAGACCATCGCTCAACGTCAAAATCAATTAGAAGGTGAAATTACCTTTGGTGCAAATCTTCAAATTGGTTATTACGATCAAAAGCAAGCTGAATTTAAATCTAATAAAACAATTATCGACTATGTTTGGGATCAATATCCAACAATGAATGAAAAAGATATTCGCGCTATACTCGGACGTTTCTTATTCGTGCAAGATGATGTAAAGAAAGTAATCAATGATTTATCTGGTGGAGAAAAAGCTCGTTTGCAATTAGCGCTACTTATGCTTCAAAGAGATAATGTATTAATTCTTGATGAACCAACAAACCATCTTGATATAGATTCTAAAGAGATGTTAGAACAAGCGCTAAAAGATTTTGAAGGAACCATTCTTTTTGTATCACACGATCGTTACTTTATTAATCAATTGGCAAATAAAGTATTCGACTTAAATTATGACGGTGGCCAAATGTATTTGGGAGATTATCAATATTACATCGAGAAAACAGAAGAAGCAGCGGCACTTGAAGCTTTTAAAAATGAGCGCAATGATTTTAGTAAAGAGGATACTTCAAATCAAAATGAAGCTAATGAAAATGTAAATACCTATGATTCTCAAAAGCAACAACGTCGTGAGCAAAGAAAATTAGAACGTCTCATTGAGAACTGTGAAGCCAAAATTGAAGCATTTGAGAATGAAATAGCACGCATTGATGAACAACTCACTCAGCCTGACGTATTCAATAATCCTGAAAAAGCCTCATCATTAGCGAATCAGAAACTTGAAACCGAACAAATGTTAGAACAGGTTATGTCGGAATGGGAAAATTTACAAGAAAATATCTAAAGACTCATTATTTTACCATTAGCTAGAAAGTATTAATTAACTTTCTAGCTAATTTTTTTATACAAATTTCAACAAAAGTTATAAACAGCTAAAATACGATATTATCAGCTATCCACATAGTTATCCCACTTATCCACAACTTATTTTAAATTCATTTACAAGATTTTTACACAAAATTAAATTCATATCCACATTGTTAAGAACGGTTTATCCACAACTTATACACTTAATGTTGATAAGTACAAACGTTCCCTATTGACCTTTTGAATTATTTTAATCTCAATAAAAAACCTCTTGTTAACAGTGGATCTTAATCCTTACGTTAAAAGAGGTTCCTTTTGATTATTGAAATAATTAATTCGATTAAATAAATAATATAAATTTAAACTTCTATAGTAGCTTCTTCTATATCCATATTATTTTCACCATTCAAATCTAACTTAGCTGTAATTCCTGACTGATAATAGTAATATGCTGCAGCACCAATCATTGCTGCATTATCAGTACATAATTTAGGACTTGGAATGGATAAATGAATATTATTATCTTCACATAATTGTTGTAATCGGTATCGCAATCCTTTATTACTTGCAACACCTCCAGCAACAATAAGTCTGTTAACTTTATAGGCTTTACATGCATTAATCGCTTTAGTACTTAACACGTCTACAACACTATTTTGAAAACTAGTTGCTACATCTTCTTTTACACCTTCTTCATTCTTTTGTCGCAAATTATGCAGTTTATTTATAACAGAACTTTTCA